>MDTD01010159.1_pt1 | contig 17251 bp, 15 predicted proteins | sample 811221 | NCBI WGS metagenome assembly MDTD01 (sample SAMN05326646, study PRJNA326480) | marine metagenome | isolation source: seawater | place: Pacific Ocean: South West | collected 2011 | reverse complement strand
TATTATTTCGGGTATTATCTTATCTGTAAGCGTAAGCTTTATTATCGCTGCAATCCTAAATAAGCATGCTCACAAGATATATGAGTTAATTGAAGATTTTATAGTAAGAGTCGAAAGAAAGACGCATCACCCTGATGAAGAACCACATACGTGTGGTGATTCCGAAGTTATGATACTTGGCTTGGGTAGATTTGGTGGTGCAATTCTTGAACTGTTGCAAGAAAATAAGATTAAATCGGCTGGGTTTGATAGTAATACCGATCTTGTAAAAAGTTTTATCAAAAGAAACAGAAGGGTAGCATTTGCCGACGCAGAAGATCCCGGATTTTGGTCGAAGCTACGATTTGGTAAATTACGAGTTATTATATTGGCTCTACCCGAGTATGAAGCCCAAAAAAGATCAATTATACAAGCTAGGAAATATGGCTTTAATGGAAAAATCATTGTTCCATCAAGGACTAAAGAGGATACGAATGAGCTTGAGGTACTGGGCGCTGATATTATTTTTGACGCATACGAAGCAGCTGCCATTGGTATATCAGATAGCTTAGTTAAGAATATTGATAATTCTTAATTCAAAGTAATCGTGTTATAACTTCTTATGACTGAAAATACTCTTTATATAACAGGCGCTGGTGTAAGTGCGGAAAGTGGCATACCAACTTTCCGAGGGAATGAAGGGTTTTGGACTATTGGAAGCGTAAATTACACACCGCAAGAGATGGCGACACGTCATATGTATCAAAACAATCCAGAAGAGTTTCTTCTATGGTACTTTAAAAGATTTGCATCATATCGAAATGTCATGCCAAATAAAGTCCATCATTTTTTATCAAACAAAAAACTCATTACACAAAATGTTGACGGCTTGGACGGCAAAGCAGGAAACCAAAACTATATTCCGATTCACGGAAGACTTGATAAAGCACTGATTTATGATGAGATGGATCATATTTTAGAGCTAACAGATGCTCCATGGGATGAGGTTGATGAACTGACTGACGGAGAAAATAATGACATCAAAATAAAACTTCTTGATGCATTTAAAATATCAAAAGAAACAAAAAAACCAGAACTGGGGAAGTCCCTGCGTCCTTTCATATTATTATTTGATGAGTATTACACCGATCAATACAGAATGTCAGAAGCAGAGTCTTGGATGAGAAATGCAGATCACTACATATTTATGGGTACCTCGTTCAGTGTAAATATAACAAATATAGCTTTAAAGTATGCAACACAAAATAATGCGCTTATTGAAATAGTTGACCCTGAGCCTGTGGATTTGGGAATACCAAATATCAAGTATCACAAATCAAAAGCGCAAGATTATATTCTAAATAAATTCTATTGATGATTGAGTTGATGAGCATTGAAGTAATTTTCGCACTCTTTATTTTTGCATTCGTAGCCTCAATAACGCCGGGTCCGAATAATATTATGCTAATGGCTTCTGGAACCAACTTTGGCTTTCGTAAAACTTTTCCCCACATACTTGGAATCAATATAGGATTTAGTATACTTGTCTTTAGTGTAGGAATCGGTCTAATGGAAATCTTTGATGCAATTCCTTTTACACGAGTAATTCTTAAGTTACTATGTGGAGGGTATCTAATATATCTATCGTACAGAATTGCAATATCCTCATCAGGCATTGAAAAAAATGGTGAGCAAAAATCAAAACCATTATCATTTTTCCAGGCTTTACTATTTCAGTGGGTTAACCCAAAAGGCTGGAGTATGTCACTAACTGCAATTTCTATATACTCACCAACAAATTCATTATCGGGTATTATCCTCGTAACCGCGGCCTTTTCACTTGCAAATCTTCCATGCCAATGTTTATGGGCTTTGCTGGGCCAACAATTTCGTCGTCTTATGACGAACAGCAGATTGAAAATATTCAATTATACTATGGCAGGACTGCTGCTGCTTACACTTATTCAAATAATAACGATTAGCTGAGCTATACGGCAATTTTTCATCATAATTACGGCTTGTAATAATTGTATATTGTATTACTTTAAGGGTACCTATTAACAACCAAATTCACACTAGATGCATAATTTCATTGTTAAGAACATTATTTCTCTATTAATGGGTTTTGTTGGTGGGTATCTTTTTGCATTATATAATTTTCCTCTACCATGGATGCTTGGCTCTTTTACTATTTCACTTTTTTTATCAATACCCATTGGCTACTTTGACATTGATAATAGGCTACGAAGAGTTGCTTTACCAATTTTAGGTGTTCTGATTGGCACCTCGTTTACACCCGAAATTTTGAAGCAAGTCTCTAGCTGGCCCAGAGGAATCTCCCTTGTGTTCATTTATACCTTTGTCGTGTCTTTAATCGGTTATATTTACTATCGTAAAATCGCCAAATGGGATGTGGTAACATCGATATTTTCTGCACCTCCAGGTGGCCTAGCCGAACTAGTGTTTATTGGCTCTGATGCCGGTGCAGATGAGAGAAAAATGATACTTGTACACTCACTCAGGATTGCTCTAGTTGTCATTACCAGCGCTATAATTATTAAATTCTATTTCAATACAGATTTTGCTCGCATTATTATTGAAAATCCTCCGCTACACCTTATTGGTTTTTCAGATTGGTTTATCATGCTGTTCTGTGCAGTGGTAGGAAGTATTTTAGGCTTAAAGTATAAATTACCCGGGGGCGCTCTCTTTGGCGCACTTTTGCTTAGTGCCTTTTTTCACCTCACATCATTAACGGAAGTGAAACCACCCTCTTTTATTGTTGCTTCTGCGCAGATTGTACTTGGTACAAGTCTTGGGGTAAGATTTCATGGTATCACAAAAAAAGAATTCAAAGATACCGTTACTCACGGCTTCGTTATGGCAATCATAATGATAAGCACAGCTTTAGCCATTGCAGTTATCAGTAGTAATATCGTAGGTATGGATCCAAGAGCCTTATATTTATCTATGGCGCCTGGTGGCTTTACTGAAATGCTTCTGCTCTCACTTGCAATCGGGGTAGAGTCGGCTTTTATAGCAACTTGTCATTGTTTTAGAATTTTTTTAATATTATCATGCATACCGTTTGCATCGTATGTGACAAAAAATAATAGGAGCCATAAATGAAGATTATTGATATAAAGGAAAACTCAATTAAACTTAATCTTTCCCTAAGCAATTCAATGTTCTCATTTAAAGAAATGACAACCTCAATTGTCAAAGTAGTGATTGATGATGGAAAAAATACACTCACAGGTTACGCATTCAATTCTACAGGGAGATATGCATGTGGCGATCAAATGCGCAATAGATTTATACCCCGCCTATTAAATGCTAGCGATAACGATCTACTTGATGATGATGGATGTATTGATACAATGAAAGCCCTTCATGTAATGCTTGTCGGAGAAAAGCCTGGTGGTGACATGGAGAGATCTGTGCCCATTGGAACAATTGAAACAGCCTTATGGGATGCAATTGCAAAATCACAAGATCTGCCACTATACAAGCTATTATCAATTAAATTTCCTAATTATACATCCACCAATAAGATGTTTTGTTATGTTGGGGGCGGTTATTATGACGTGGGTAAGACCATTGAAGACCTCAAAGATGAGATAAAAAGAAATTTTGATAATGGGTATCGTTTAATGAAAATAAAGATAGGTGGCGCTCCAATCAAAGAGGATATTATGAGAGTGGAAGCGGCCATCGAAGCAACCGGCTCGGCAGAAAAAGTCGCTTTAGATGCAAATGGTGGACTCAAAGAAAGCAATTACCTTAGCTACGCGAAAGAGCTATCTTCATATGGTTTAAAATGGTTTGAGGAGCCGACACATCCATCAAATTTTTCGAGATACAATGAATTTATAAATCTGTATGGTAACGCAGTTGCAGGTGGCGAAAATCTGTACTCGATTCAAGATTTTCTTAATCTGGCTAAGTACGGTGGCTTTCGTGAGAGTCAAGACATAATTCAAATAGATGTACCCCAAAGTTATGGGATCAGTTATTTCAATGAGGTGCTAAAGGAGTTGGAAGCGATTAACTGGGATGTTAGTTCGATTATGCCCCACGGTGGCAACCAGATGTCACTTCATATAGCTTGCGGTTTTGGGCTATCAATGTGTGAAGCCTACCCAAATGTGTTTGGAGTATTTTCTGGATATGATGATAATTACCAATTAAATGATGGATACCTCGAATTAAACGAGAATCCAGGGATTGGTTTTGAAGGTCAAAATGACCTCTTTAATTTATTTAAGAATATAGAATAGATGCAGAAATATAAGATTGCGATTGTTGGCTCAGGTATAATTGGTATGACATTAGCTCTTCAATTAAGCACAATTAACCATATAAATATTACTTTGTTTGGGAAAAAGCCGAAATACAGTGAATTTAAGACTACAGCAATATTAGCTACCTCATTTGACATATATGAGCGACTTTTGGGCCTGGATAAGTCACAACCACAAATCTCAAAATTAAAAAAATTTAAAATCATAGATGAATTAAAAACAAAAAAGAAAATTATAGACTTCGACGCTGAAGAAATTAATCTCGATAGTTTTGCCTATAACATTAGAGATAATTTTCTGGCAGACAGGCTTTACAAAGAAATAAAAAATAATGACTCTATCATTTTTAAGGATGAATTTATAGAAGGCCTAGAGGATAATCTAAACAGCACAATTCTTAATACATCAGATGGGGCAGCGGAATTCGACTTGGTAATTGGTGCAGACGGCCGTAATTCAATTATAAGAGAATTAGCAGAAATAAATTACTCAAAAAAAACATACAAAGAGAGCATTTTAGTTACCGAAATTGATCATAGTATTCCAAATAACAACACAAGTTTTGAAATCCACCGAAATGGTAGTTTGCTTACGTCGGTTCCAACAAGTAATAAAAAATCTGCAATTGTGATGATTGATGACTCTGAAAAGATTGAGAGTCTTGATTGGGGTAATCTTGATAAAATAATTAACGATAGTCTCTCCACATACCTTGGTAATACAATTACGAACAATAAATATTCTATACTTCCTAGCGAAACAATTAACGTCGAAAAATTATATCGAAATAGAGTAATACTGGTTGGGGAGTCCGCGCATGTAATACCCCCTGTAGGAGCTCAAGGCCTCAACCTTGGATTACGAGATATAATTACTTTTTCTAATTTATTGGTAGATAATGGTGCAAAGGACCCTGGTACGAAATCCATTTTAAGTAGCTATAATAATATGCGTTGGCTTGATATTTATAAAAGGTATAAGTCTGTAAATTTACTGTATCAGAGCATGATGAATAACAATGTAGGCTATTCTGCTATAAGAAATATTGGCTTCTTAACATTGAATAGGTCGAGGAGGATCCGAAATATACTCCTGACAGAGGGTCTGTCATTTAATAAATAATGTATTTGATATGAAAAGAATAAGGCAATTTATTGAATATTTATTTCTTCTCTTTTTTTATTACCTGATTTCATTATTGCCAGTAGCTTTGGGGTCAAAGATAACTGGCTATTTGAGTATGTTGTTATTCATGTCTTTTTCTCGAAAAAGAAAAAAGAGGCTTAAGGGCCAACTCAGTAAATATATGAATTTAAGTGAGAGAGAGTCGCATCAATATGCTAAATTAATTTATTACCATTTTGGTCAGAATATGGCAGAGTTAGCTATGATAAAAACGATGCTGAAAAAGAAAAAAATCAGCTATCCCAAACTACCCGATCAAGACAGAAAAGGTAATATTTATGTTGCGGCACATTTCAGTAATTGGGAAGTCACAGGCGTACCATTCTATCAATCAGGTCAAAAAACTGCCTGTGTCTATAGACATATAAGTAATCCATTTATTGATAGATTTATACTTAAACGAAGGTCACAAATTTTTAAAGGAGGTTGTTACGAAAAATTTAATGTAACGGCAATCGATCTTACTAAACTAATAAATAATAATATTAATATTTTTTTGGTTTGCGATGAAAGACGTTTCAACGGAATAAAAATAGATTTTTTAGGGCATAAGGCCTATTGCAATACAGTTCCTGCGTTGCTAGCGCGCAGAACTGGCGCTGATATTTATACAATAAGAGCTGATAGAGAAAAAAATTCCAATTACACCTTTGTTATTGACAAGATCGACATGGGAAAAAACAAGGATAAAGATAATACTATCTTGAATATAACAATTAAAATAAATAATATTTATAGTAATTGGATACTATCAAATCCATCCGAATGGTGGCTATGGAATCACGAGAAATGGAAACAAAAAAATGAAGAATAGTAAAAAAGCTACATTTAATATTGGGCAAATAGTAAAACATAAATATTATCCATTTAGGGGTGTTGTGTTTGATATAGATCCTGAATATGCAAATACTGAAGAATACCTTATGTCAATACCTCAAAAAATTAGACCAACTAAAGATCAACCATTTTATCACCTGTTAGCAGAAAATAGTGAAACGGAATACATTGCTTATGTATCGGAGCAAAATCTTGAATTAGATGACTCAGATGAACCGATTACCCATGATGAGTTATATAATTTTTTTGATGAATATGTTGATGGAAGTTATAAATCAATAAAAAATCTTAAACACTAATTTAATTTATTATAGGCCTTTGTAAAGCCAATAAGAGAGACTGAAGCATCTATAGCTTTACCGTTGACAGACGTGAACCTCATCTTAATTACATTTCCCTCCTTTAATTGTTGTATGGTTGTATTATCAATTTCCAAAAGACCTTGGCAGCCCTGCACATTATAACATGCGTTATAAGGCATTGAATTTGTTTGATTATCATCAATTTGATATAGAACCCCACTTTGAATTTTTACGCCGAGCGGAGCATGAATAAATAATTTCTTTTGCTCGCCATTAAGCTCTACAACTCCAACACGTGAGAACCATACGGTTTGATCTCCGTAATCCATATTCTGCCCATAGCTTATCTGACAAATAGTATTGGTATCTTTCGTTTCACAAATCTTATCCCATGTAGGTTTATTATCATGATTATCAGCATATGCAGTTGACATAACAAATAAAAAGACAAAAAATGGTATTATGTATTTATCTATGTGTGACATCGTAAGGTTGAAAAAAAATTAAAATGCATCATTGCAATTGAAATAATAACAGATTTTATATGACATTAAACATAAAAATTAAAACATGGTTCGTGTTGCTGATCATCCTTTTAGCTATTGAATCAGCAACCATTGTTTCTGCTGCTGAAATTTATGAACAAAATTCCATATCAATGCATGGGGAGCCAACTCTCAGCTCTGGGTTCGATAGTTATCAACATGCGGATATAAATGCAACGCAAGGAGGCACGCTAAAGCTAGCATCGTTAGGGACTTATGACTCAATGAATCCCTTTATTGTTAAGGGAAGGACTGCATATGGTATTAAAAATTATATATTTGAAAGTCTGTTATCTCGAAATTATTCTGAACCTTTTTCGTTATACGGTCAAATCGCAGAGAAAATCATATATCCTAAAGATCGTAAATGGATCGAATTTCATATAAATGATCAAGCTCATTTCTCCGATGGTAATAAAATTAACCCTTCTGATGTGCTTTTTTCCTTCAACCAGTTAAGAGAATTCGGAAGACCTAATCATCGAAATTATTACTCAAGAGTGAAGAAGGCAAGTATAACCTCTGATAATAGCATAAAGTTTACAATCAATGATAATGATGATGATAGAGAATTAATTCTAATTCTAGGCTTAATGCCCATTCTGCCTGAGCATATTTATGGTAATGGACGATTTTTAGAAGCAAATCTTGATATACCAATTGGATCAGGTCCTTATACGGTTCACAAAATAGATCAAGGTAGAAATATCACTTATATCAAAGATCCTAATTATTGGGCGCAGGATCTCAGTATAAACAAGGGTATGAATAATTTCGAAAAAATTTCGATTGATTACTATCTAGATGATAATTCAAGATTTGAAGCATTTAAAGCAGGTCTTTTTGACCTTTACCAGATATGGGATCCGACAAGATGGAATAATCTAAAATCTGAAAAAAAAGTATTAAATGGTGAAATAAACCTCTTGAATATTTCAAAAAAGACACCTGCCGGCATGCTTGGTTTGGCTATGAATACAAGGAAGGAAAAACTATCAAATATAAATGTCAGAGCCGCAATATCTTCATTGTTTGACTTTGAATGGATAAATAAAAATCTATACCATGGCTTGTATAAAAGGACAGAAGGTTTTTATGATAACTCCTATTTATCATCGGTAAACATGCCGATATCATCACTTGAGGCGACCCTCTTGGGGAAGAGCGCAATCGAAATGTACGAATCAAACTATGCTAATATTAAGTTATTAAATAAAAAAAATATGAGAGATAGGCTGCAAAATGCACTAAAAATCCTTCAGTCTAATGGCTATACTTTAGATAACTCAAAGCTTATTAACAAAAAAACAGGGGATCCGTTTGTTATTGAATTTTTAATATCCGATAAAAGGCAAGAAAAATACGCCCTCAATTATAAGAAAAATCTTAAGAAAATCGGTATTGAACTTATTATTACGATGGTGGACTCTACACAATATCAAAAAAGGAAACAAAATTTTGATTTTGACATAATTGAGCATTTTTGGTACGCATCACTATCACCCGGCAATGAACAATACTTTTATTGGGGTAGCAAAAGCGCAGACGAGATAGGCAGTAGAAACTATGCTGGAATTAATGACCAAAACATTGATAAAATGATAGATAATTTGATCGCAAGCAAAAGGAAAGAAGATTTTATTGCTGCTGCGAGGTCACTTGATAGGCTGTTGATTTCAGGTCATTATGTCATACCTCTATTTCACTGGCCACACCAGTGGGTTGCGACAAGCAATAGAGTTATACAGCCCACAACATTATCACTTGATGGTTACAAAATTAACAGCTGGTCAATTAACGTTGAGTAATAAATTTACCCAAGCTATCAATTATATTTATAGCTGACTCTGACGCGTGATTTTGGTTTTCAAAAGATTTTACAAATAGAAGGTTATTCTTTTTTATTTGCGCGAGGTTATGATTATTCTCAATCCAAGCAAATAGGTTATTTTGCTCCGTAAAATGCTTTTCATTAAAGGATATATTAACTCCTTCTTTAGAAAACTCAACTTTACTTATATTAAGGTTTTTGCATTTTAATTTAAGAGATAAAATCATCAATAGTTCACTGACCTCTTTTGGCAACATACCAAATCTATCTATCAACTCGTCCTTCATTTCATCAAGTTCGTTTTGTTGCCGAGACTCTGAAAGCCTACGGTATATGCTCATTCTAACTTTTATGTCATTTATATAATCTTCTGGAATATAATAAGAATTATTTGTTTTTATAATGGGTGACCAATCTTTTTCTTGTGAGGGTCTATCCTTAATATTATTAATTTCATCCTCTAGCATCGAGTTAAATAGCTCGATGCCAACATCTTTTATATGTCCTGATTGCTTGCTACCAAGTAAATTACCAGCACCTCGAATATCCAAATCGTGAGAAGCAAGTATGAAGCCCATGCCTAAAGTATCTAAATTTTGTAAGATTTGAAGCCTAGCCAGTACATTCTTTGTCATATTACGACGTGGTAGTGTAATGTATGCTGATGATTGGATTTTTGAACGACCCACTCTGCCCCTTATTTGATATATTTGGGATAAACCAAAATTGTGTGAGTTTGTGATTATGATGGTATTTGCATTTGGTATATCAAGTCCAGATTGGACAATTGAGGTTGCAATTATCAAGTCGTATTTATTTTCATAAAAATCATCGATTACTCTCTTCATTTCATCACTCTTCAGTTTCCCATGAGCAATTGCATATTTTACCTCTGGGATATTGTTTTTAACAAAGTCCTCGATCTTTGAAATATCTTTTATCTTTGGGCATATTATAAACGATTGACCATTTCTTTTTTTTTCCTTCAAAATTGCCCCTCTAATTAATGATGGCTCAAAGTAATTAACTGTTGTCCTGATTGGAAGCCTGCCCTCTGGTGGGCTGAAGATTAATGACATGTCACGTATTCCATGAAGTGAAAGTTGTAAACTTCGTGGTATTGGGGTTGCTGACATTGATAAAATATGCGCTCGTAAAGAGTGCTTCTTGAGATATTCTTTTTGTTTAACACCAAAATTTTGCTCTTCATCTATTACAATTAATCCTAAATTTTTAAATTTGATGTCATCGCTTAATAGCGCATGAGTGCCAATAATTATGTCTATTTTTCCATCCTGGATATTTTCTAAAATTTCATTACGCCTCTTTTTGGAGTCAAACCTGCTTAAGCAATCTATATTTACTGAAAATTTCTCAAACCTTTCATTAAAACTCTCAAAATGTTGTCTTGCAAGTAATGTAGTTGGGACTAATATTATTACTTGATATCCGCTCGATACAGATAAAAAAGTAGCCCTGAGTGAGAGCTCCGTTTTTCCAAAACCAACATCACCACATATGAGCCTATCCATCGGAGTACCCTTTTTAAAGTCTTCTATAATATCTTTCTCTGCTTTTTCCTGATCATTTGTTTCAGAGTATGGAAAGTGGGATATAAATTCATTATACCTGCTATCTGGGGTTATAATGGGAGCGGTTGACATTTTTCTTTTTGCTTCGAGATTTATTAATTCAAAAGCTATCTCTTTTATTCTATCTTTTACCTTAGCTCTTCTGTACTGCCAACTCGCTGCACCTAATTTATCAAGCTCAATACTATCATTATTAGAATGGGAATATAATGATAGCAAATCAATATTCTCGACAGGAAGATGAACCTTATCATTTCCCCTATATTTCAATTGCAGGCAATCATAGGTAACTGAATCTGTTGTAATTTTTTTTAAACTTTCAAATTTACCAATTCCATAATCCCTGTGAACAATAAAATCTCCTACATTAAGTGAGGTAATTTCTTTAAGGTAGTTTATAGATTTCTTTTTATTTTGATTTCTAACATTGCTCTTGATATTAAATATTTTATCATACGATAAATAGATACAATCCTTGGTAATGATATTTCCTATTTCGATTTTATTTGTTATGTATATGTTATTATTTCCATTAATTTCATCCCGATTTTCTATTATTTTTACTTCATCAAATTTTGGAGCAATACTCGTAATATAGGATGCAGCATTTTTAGTATTTTGCGCAGTAACTAATATTGGGTATTTTTTTTGGTACCTGCTTATTATACTAACTATAGTTTTTTGTTTTTTCTCAATGCTAACATTTCCCACAAGATCACTTTCATCTATTGAGTCAATGCACGCATCAAAAAAAACATAGCTTTCATTGTTATTAATATTTGGGTTTTCTGATGCTGAAAGAACAAGAATTTTATTTTTTAATATTTTATTTAACTCACCTGAACTCACATAAAGTTCATTTGGATTTAATGGCTTCATCATATCCCTTACAAACTCATCACTTTCATTCAAAGTTGATTTATATGCATAAACCTCACTTATGCTTTTCATAGCTATATCTGCTTCAAACTTGGATGTCTCAGAAATAACAATTCTCGAATTTGGAATAGCGGATGTAATCGTATCTAGATTTTCAAAAAAGAGTGGTAAATATTGCTCTAAACCATTTAGTCTGAGTCCTGACGTAACACTTTCATATATGTAGTCTTTTTCCTTTCTCGTAAAATTATGGATATACGAACGTCGAAAATTACTAATATTATCTTCAAAGAGATATATTTCAGAAAATGGATATATATTTATAGTATTTACAGATTTAATAGTTTTTTGATTTTGAAAATCAAAATATCGGATTGAGTCAATGCTATCACCAAAAAAATCTAATCTGATCGGGTAGTTATAATTCGGGCTGAATAGATCAACAATACCTCCCCGATTTGCATATGTTCCAACCTCGATAACATTATCTACCTTTTCATATCCTATTTTCTCAATATATTCTATTAAGCCTGAATATAGTAAATTTTCACCAATCTCAACTTTTCGTTCCCTATATATGTCAAAATCTTGAATCCTTTGCAACAGACAGTTTATGGTTGTTATAAGTATAAATTTATAATTGCTCTTAATGTACTTTTTAAGTTTTATGATATTATTTATTCGTGAAGCCTTAATAGACCTTGATGGACCAAAATTGTCATAATATGGACAATCCCACTCGCTTAATTTAATAACTTTTACAGTCTTATTGATAAATTTTATTGATGAATAGCATTGATTAATTTCATCATTAGAATTAACGACATAAATTAAATTTTCATCATTTTTTAGATGATATTGCAGGAGGGCTAGCGTTTGAGAACTTGGTGGCGCGCCTTTTATGCAGATATTTTTATGCAGTTCATCAGCTGAGAACATTAATTTGGTTAACTTTAAGATATTCTCTGATTTTAATTATAATATCATTTAAAGACTTATCATTTGGAATTTCAAACTTAACAATCCATTTATAGATGTCGGGGTCTTCGGAGTCTAATAATGCCTCAAATTCAGTTATCTCATCTTCTGACATTTGGTTGATATTATCAGAAATAAAATTTCCAAGTATGAGATCCAGTTCTTTTGTGCCTCTGTGCCAAGATCTGTAGATTAGTCTATTTTGAAATTCGTTTTTCATAAAAATTAAAATAATATTAGCGTACTTAATAAGTTATGTCTCATTTGCAAAAATTACAATTTTTATTATGGAAAATCATTTAATTAATGGATTATTCACAGACTTGTCAGCCATCAAAGGCGTTGGCGAACAAAGCTATTCGAAGTACTGTAGATTACTAGGAAAAGAGAGAGTTCGCATAATTGACTTATTATGGCATTTTCCAAACAAGATAGTCCAGAGGAATAATATAACAAAAATTAGAGATCTCCAAGATGGTCTGACTCAAACAGTTTGTGGCAAAATAGAAAAACACAAGAAGGGCTTTAGAAACGCGCCTCATCAATTTGACATTTATGATGGCACTGGAGTCTTGAATCTTATTTATTTTAAGTTACCGTTTTATATGGAGAAAAAGTTAAAAGTTGGGGACACAAAGTATATTTCAGGTAAAGTAAAAGAGATTGGTTCAAAGAAACAAATCGCTCATCCGGATTTGATACTGTCATTCGATGAATTTTCAACTCAAAGAGAATTTGAGCCGCTATATTCATTGACTGCCGGTTTATCAAATAAGCAAATCATACAAACAATAGATAATGTATTTAAGTTTATAGATAAAATGGAACCCTTTATAGATTGGCACAGTCAGTCTTTTCTGCGTGAGAATAGCTGGAAAGGTATTATTGAGACCTTTAGAGATGTTCACATACCGAATAAAGATTATTTAAATGCCAACTCCGCTGAAAACCCAACAAAGAGACTAGCCTACGACGAAGTGCTGATAAATCAGATTAAAATTGAACACATAAGAAGACTGCGTATGAAATTGAATGGTATAGCAATGACCGGAGAACATCCAATTATTGATAAATTAAAAAGTACGCTTCCTTTTAAGCTTTCGGAGTCTCAAAATATGGCGATTAGTCAAATATATGCTGATATGTCAAAATCAAATCAAATGGTAAGACTCTTGCAAGGTGACGTTGGCAGCGGTAAAACGATGGTATCTTTTTTCTCAGGATTGAAATGTATTTTTTCTGGTCACCAATTCGCACTAATGTCACCGACAGAAATACTTGCGAAACAGCATTACGAGAATTTCAAAAAATTTTCATTTGGCTCAAATATTAAATGTTGCCTATTAACCTCAAGCACGACTGCAGATGATCGAAAAGTTATATTAGAAAAAATCAGAAATGGTAATGTACATGCTATCATTGGAACACACTCGCTATTCCAGAATAATATTACATATAGGAGCCTTGGCTTGGTAGTAATAGATGAGCAACATAGATTTGGGCTTCACCAAAGACTATCGTTGCAAAGAAAATCTGTGGCAGGTAAAGCTGATTTGTTATTGATGACTGCGACACCAATACCGAGAACTCTCATTCAAATAAAATATGGTGATATTGATGTATCTGAGCTTGAAAATCTACCTAATAAGAAAGAGATCAAAACTACCATTATATCTATATCAAAAGTCACAACGATTATAGATAGGCTAAACAATGTCTGTAATAGCAAAAATAAAGTTTTTTGGATATGCCCGCAGATTCAATCCAACGAGAATAATAATATGTCAGTCAACGAGCGATATGATTTTTTAAAGTATAATATGAAACATGACATTTCCATTGTCCATGGAAAAATGTCGGAGAAAGATCGTGATATTCAAATGAATGACTTTCTTGAAGACAGGACAAATATACTTGTAGCAACATCGGTTATTGAAGTTGGGATTGATATTAAAGCTGCTAATATTATTGTAATTGAGAATGCAAATAATTTTGGTTTGAGTCAAATCCATCAATTAAGAGGCCGTGTTGGAAGAAATGATCAAGAATCATGGTGCATATTATTACATGATAATAATCTCAATGAAGTTTCAAAAAATCGCCTAAAAATTATTAGAGAAAGTAATGATGGATATCAAATTGCAAAAGAGGATATGCTAATACGTGGCTATGGTGACATATTTGGTTTCAGGCAATCCGGGTTTAGAGATTTCAAGGTATTAAATGAAACTCTAATTAGTGAAATTGGCAAGAAGGCAGAAGAAGATAGCAAGCACATTCTTGATGGAATATTAAACAACCAAGAACAGAAATCAAGATATAAAAGGTTATTTGATTTCTACGAAGCGCACGAATTTAAATATATAATAGGTTAGGTGATCAATCAGGATTAACTAAGCCGGCTGATATAATTAATTTTGCTGCATCCTCAACTGACATATCAAGAATCTTGACATCTTTTTCTGGCAAGAATAGTAAAAAACCTGATGTTGGATTTGGAGTTGTTGGTAAAAAAACTGACAAATACACCTCGTTATCTTTTGAGATTTTTTTTAGCAACTCACCTTTAGTATCGGTAGACACAAAACAAACAGAGTGAACACCTTTTCTAGGGTATTCAATAACGGCAGCTTTTGAGAAGTTTCTTCCATCTTCAGAAAAAACTGTTTCAAAAATTTGCTTGAGACCTTTATATATGCTTCTCAAAACAGGTGTTTTATTTAGTAACGACTCACCAAATCTCAAAAAACCAGTACCAAGAAAATTAGCCGCCAAGAAACCAAAAAATGTCAGAAGGATGAAGCCGATAACAAGCCCAACTCCTGGAATTGAGAATGGCAAAAGATTTTCAGGTAAAAATTTATTAGGTAATAAAGGTGTAAAAATTGCATCAATTTTATTTATAAACCACCACCCGACAGCAAGAGTAATAGCGACCGGCGCAGACACCACAAGACCTGTTAAAAAGTATGAACGAATTTTCTTTATCATTATCTACAACTCAGCTTACTTTGCGCTTTCAAGAGTAAAGGAATAATTATTCTTTGTTAAACTTTCAGCTATTTTATCCATCCTCGGTTTATTTGCAAAAGGTCCAATAATAATATCAAATAATTTTGAACCATCATCTTGAATTTTTTCAATCAACTGAGGTCTAATTCCACTCAGAGCTTTGAAATTATCATTAACGACTCTATTTATCTTAACTTTAGCAGAGGATAAGTCTAGACCTTTGCTGATAAGAATGTAATTAACTTGTTCATTATATATTCTATCGACATTTTCTTTTATTTCTGCATTCTCGTTTTGGATAATTTTAACGCGCTCTAAGTCTCCTTGCTTAAGCTCACTATTTTCTTGTTCTTCTCTAGAGTCTACAGTCGGCGCAATACTCAAGTCGGTAATATCTCTTGCTTCAGAGTCATCAGTTAACTCTGCAGTATCTTCGGAGTCAAAGTTAAGAATATTGTTATACAAATCAGTATCTCTCAAAACATGATTATTGTCAGGAATATCAGGAACCTCAATCTCGTCTCTACCAAAAAAGTTATCCACATTTAGAGAAAACCTATTTTTAATATTATTTATTTTATCCTCAACAGCAATATCCTCGATATTTTTAGCATCCAATTTTTCTTCGATTTCATCAATTTTTGTTAACTTCTCTATAGAGTCAGCATCTTTTATTGCCAGATCTTCTTGTCCAATTTTAGAACGTGCCAAAGACCTTGTTTCCAACGCTATGATCTTTTCATCATCGGTGAGAAGGTCAAGCCAAAGAGAATTTGTAATATCCGTTATTGCAGCAATATAGTTATTAGACTTATAATTTGAGAGCCCCCTGTAGAAAAATGAGCGTGTCAGAAGAACATCATCAAGCCCACCAGACTTTATCAAATCATCTAAGATTGAAATCGAGAGTTCGTACTCTTCTTTTGAGTATAGATCAATAGATTTTTCAAGATCTTCTTTATAAACGCTAGATGTGGCGTCTGTGGGATTGTGGTTAACGATTAAGAATATATATAAAAGAAATGTTAGTATTTTTTTTGATATTTTCATATGTAACTAGATAATGAAATTAACAGATATTGCTTGAATATAAATTATATTTTAATAGAACAATATTTAATAAAACATTTATTAAGCAAAAAAATGAAAAAAATCTTATTAAATAGAAAATACAAGCTTTTAGAATTGCTAATAATTGGCATGCTTATCCCAACCCTTGTTCTAGTAAATCGTTTAGCGGAAAACGTAATCTTGATCTTATGGTTAATCACTATATATGGAGGCTCTTTGTATATAAAATATCACAATATAGCTAAACTTAAAGAAATCCTGAATTTTCATGCCTTCACGAAGAAAAATATCAATATCATACTAATACGGTGGCTGTTGCTAACAATTGTCATCTATTTGATAACTTTTTATTTTTATAATGATAAATTGTTTACAATACAAAAGCAGAATCCCTATTTTTTGATAGTCATCTTTTTTGTTTATCCAATACTATCTGCGCTCCCACAAGAATTTATATTTACCACCTTCTTTTTTAGCAGATATGCAGATATAATACCTGAAAAGCTCCAAATCTTGACGAGTGCAATAATATTTACCTACGCTCATGTGCTTTTTATTAATTTTATTGCACCATTTTTATCATTATTTGGTGGGCTAATATTTGCAAACACCTACAAAAAAACAAAGTCACTCGCCCTTGTCACATTTGAGCATTCTTTATATGGAAATTCATTATTTTTTATGGGTCTTGGTTACTATTTTTGGGGTGGCTCTGTTGCAATTACTTAATATTTTG
>MDTD01034071.1_pt1 | contig 17252 bp, 9 predicted proteins | sample 811221 | NCBI WGS metagenome assembly MDTD01 (sample SAMN05326646, study PRJNA326480) | marine metagenome | isolation source: seawater | place: Pacific Ocean: South West | collected 2011 | reverse complement strand
TCAGGATAAGTATTTTGATGAGAATGGTAATGAAATGACTGAGGAAGTCTTTATGAAAAATCTTGAAAATATGGAGAATGTGCAGAGGGGCATAATGAAAGTAGAGAAGGAGAAGAGGGAAACAGCAGCATCAGCAGCAACTGGAACTGAAACAATTATGGGAGTTAGAGATACAGATGAGATTAGTGGAGATCCACCAACATCTGGTGGTGTTTCTGATCCATCATCTGTCCCCACTGGAACTGGATTAAAGGATACTATTTCACAGAGGGCAATAGATGTTACCTATGGCACACCATCAGGACCAGTTAGAACTAGGGGTCGTAGTGGACACCATGCAGGTATAGATATTGGAACTGGTGGTCAAAAGGGATGGTATGTTGCATTTAAGATGAAAGGCAAGGTAAGTTTGATAAGTAATCTTAGTGGATATGGCAATACTGTCATCATTGAGGCAGGTGGTCATGACTTCCTATTTGCTCACCTTGCTAGACCATCTCAACTAAAACAGGGACAGGCATATAATGGTGAGATTATTGGTGAGATTGGTAATACTGGTGTAGGAAGTGGTGAGCACCTTCACTTTGAGGTTAGGACCATTGGTGGTGGGACTGGAAGTGATGTTGATCCAGAACCATTTACCAAGCATCTTGTTATTGGTAGGATGGGAGATGGATCAGCAGTGGGAACAACTACACCTAGCACATTACCTCAGAGAACAACTGGTCCAACAATTGCTGCTCCTGCTGGTGCTGGACAAGGAATATCTGGCAGTCCAACTGCTAGAAATGTAGAGCAGTATCCATCTTATGATGATGGCACCAAAAATGTTTTGATGATAGCACCACCAGGTCAAATACCTCAGACAAGATTGCCATCAGAAAAGAGAACAGCAAGGGCTCAGATCAATGCTTCCACTAGTCAGGTGTTAAATAGTTATTACAAGAGACAACTCTTAGGTTTACTTTATAAAGTAGGTTAATGGCATTTCCAACTGATCCTGGTGATATAAAAGAATTTGTTATTAGCTCTAACACTGAGGGTTTTTCACTTGATATCTCTCCAAGTATTTCAGAATTTAGATTCTTTGAGAGTGTAATATCAAACGTGGTAACTGCCACTGCAGCAGTTATTGACACAGGTGTTAGACTTAATAGTAATGGTGGTGAGGGGGGAGGATCTATAATTGATGCACTCCCATTAAGGGGTGGTGAGAGGGCAGACATTCATATTGTTGATGCTCAGGATAATGAATTAAGGTTGGAATTATATGTGAATAGGGTAAGAAATTCTACCCCTGGCACACAGCAAGAACTATTCTTCATTGATTTTTCTTCTAAAGAACACTTTGCTAACGAACAGTATAGGGTGACACAAAGGTTCAAGGATGCCCCTATTTCTACACATGTTGGCCAGATAGCAAGTGCTTTAGGTATCAGTAGTATTGATATTGATACTACTGCTGGTAATTATAATTTCTATGGTAATGATAGGAAACCATTTTATATCTTAACCTGGTTAGCAACTAAGGCAATTCCCTCCTCTGCTGGGACAGGATCAGGCATATCAGGTGCTGCTGGTTATATGTTTTATCAGACAAGGGATGGTCACTTTTTTAAATCAATTGATGCTTTATTGAAACAATCCACACAGAGGAAGTACATCTATAATAATACCAACATCCTGCCTGATGGTTACAATGGTAAGATCTTGAAATATGATATCAATTTAGATGTGGATGTTCAGCAGAACCTTGCACTGGGTGTTTATAAAAACAGGACAATATTTTTTGATCCTTATAGTTTCAGTTATGTTGTGCAGGATTTTAGCATTGATGAACAGAAAGGAAAGATTGATACTGCTGGATCAATAGTTGCTAGTGAGAGTATAAATCCTGGACTACTCACCACTCCTACAAGATTGATGTCATCTGTCCTTGATGTGGGATGGAATCAACCTGGTGTGGGTGATGAACAACTTGAAGCAAATGATGGAGAGGAGACAAAACCCAATGACAATACCACCAAGAACCTAGTTCAATCTATCATGAGATATAATCAGTTATTTACTGTTCAGACAGAGGTTACTATTCCTGGTCAATTTGACATCAGAGCAGGTGAGATGATAAATTGTACATTCCCTGAAATTTCTAGGGAGATAGACAAAATAAATAATGAGACAAGTGGTGATTACTTGGTTGCTCATGTATGCCATAGGACAACACCAAGAGATACATTTACCAGTCTGACTCTCGTCAGAGACTCATACGGAGCTAAGTAGTAATAATGTTAGAACAAGGATTTCTCAAATCACATTTTGTTGGTAGGGACGGATTTATCTGGTGGATAGGTCAGGTAGCGCCTGAGGAAACCTGGAAGAATAATTTTGGTGAAGGTAAGAAAGTAGGAGATAATGCTGAGATTAAGGGATTTGGTGAGAGATATAGGGTTCGTATTATGGGATACCATACTGCGGATAAGGATGCATTGCCAGATAATGAATTGCCATTTGCAACTGTAATGTATCCAGTTACTGCTGGTGGTGGAACTGGTGGTGCTTCTACAAACTCTAAGATTGTTGGTGGTAATTTTGTATTTGGATTCTTTTTAGATGGTGAGGATGCTCAGCAACCATGTATCATGGGTGTCATAGGGTATAATGAGGTTCAGCAGGTAATGAAGGATGTTCCTTCTATTGCCTTTAAACCATTCTTTGGTACTGAGAGACTTCCACTTGGTGGTGAGGTAGTTGGTGGTAATACAGAATCTTTAAAACAGGAAACAACCACTGGTGCTACTGGTAATACCTCCACAGTAGCAGGTGGGCAGAATGTCCAACAAAAAAATGTTGTTGGTGTGACAGGATACAAATTCAGACAAACTAATCAGGGACGACAACAAGCAGTTAAACCTGAGAATAGAATTCCTAAATCAATTGCATCAGGTGATCCAAACATATTGCCAATCAAAGGTATTCAAAAGAGTCTTCAAATATCAATTCAAACAATTGAGAACCTGAAGACATCAGTTAGAAAATTATCCTCAGAGCAGATTGACAGGATAGAAAGTATTCAGGAGCAGATCAACAATGAGATTGGAAAGGCAGCATCTGCTGTTGCCTCTGGTATCAAATGGATTTATGAGATGATTGAAGAGCATATCTTCAAGAAGATTAATAAAACTTTTGAAAAGGTTTACTTTATGGCAGCTCCCAATGAGAGGGAGAATATTGAGGGTGTTAATAAAGATGTTACAGATACAATAGCATGTGTTTTCAGGAAGTTGTTTGGTCAACTTCTTGGTATGATTAAAGGATTTATCAAGGAGGCAGTGGATAAAGTTATCAATGTGCCAATTTGTTTTGTTGAGAAATTTGTTGGTAACACACTGGGGATGGTGAGTGGAATTCTTAATGGCACTATGGATGCTATTAAGGGTGCCATTAGTGGCATCACAGATTTGGCAAGTGAGGGTCTTGATCTTGCTGGTGATGTCATTGATATGGTTAGTAATATCCTCTCATTCTTGAAGTGTGATGACAATATGAACAACTCACCAATCAATGAGTGGAGTCATGTATATGGGACAAATGAGACATTTGGACAGGGAAATATTGCTAACATTATCAGTAAAGCAAGAGCATATGGTGATAAGGTAAAAAATACAAAGTTTGAGGATATTGCTGACTTTGACTTTGCTCAGGAGATAGATTTTAGTGAGACACTTGATCCTAAAAAGATCATAGATGGATGTGTCACTGATGAGTTCCCCTGTGGACCACCTAAGATTAACGTATTTGGAAGTGCCAAAGGATCTGGTGCTGTTGGTAATGCCATCATCAATAAGGCAGGTGAGGTAATTGGTGTTGACATGAAGAGTTTTGGTGTTGGATATGATGGTAATGCCAGGATAACTTTAATTGATGATTGTGGTAAGGGTAAGGGTGCTGTATTAAGACCAGTGTTTGGTGATGTTAATGTTCAACATCGAAAACCAAAGAAAAATAAAGGAAAAAACAAGGGCACACCAGCAAGTGCTCCTAATCCATTAGGTTTTGGTAACTTTGAATCTTTTGAATATCCCTTTGATGAGGGGGCAGATGATTCAATTAGAAGGGAACCATTCAGTCCTGATGGTCAGGCATATGGCACACCTGCTTTTGGTTTGGGACCAAGTTTTTCTAAGTTAGGTAAGAGAGCACCAAAGCAACAACTCAAGATAAGAAAGGGAGATGAAAATTTAGGAATTGTCACATTTACAGTGGATACATTTACAATCCCTGTAGCAGAAACACCAGAGAAACCAACTGTAAAGTTTGTTCTAAGTGACAAGACAGGTATTGCTGATAGTGTTGATACTGATTTTGATTTTACTCCTGATGACCAAGCAGGAAGGGGTAGATTGGAGGATGGAAAGATTGTTATTGGTAAGGGTGATGATGAATTTGAATTAGGATCAAAGGATGAAATTGGTGGTCAAAAATTTAGAGAATCATTTAAAGGTGGTCAAAAAATCAGGGTTGTTAAGAATAGAAAATATCTTGTTAGGGGTTTTCAATTTAATGGAGAACCACTGAACAACAGACTTAAAATTTCTAACAATGGTAAATGTGTTCTTGTTGATGATGTCTATGGCAGGGAGACATCCATTGTAGAAAGAAAGGTAAAGGTAGTTGGTGATGCTTCAAGAGAGGTGAGATTTGAATTCTTCCATGGTGATGCTACCAGACCAAATAAAATATTCATTGATGAACTTGATGTCTTTGCCAAGAAATCAACAGGTGGTGGTAAAAAATATAAACCTGAATACATCACAGTCAAGGTGGAGACTGGTAAAGATTATGAGGTCAGATTTCAAGCAGGTATTGATTCAGGTAGAGCAATACTTCAATTAAAAGAAAATGGTAGGGCTGTTTGGGGTAATGATAATCCTGATGATGACTTTAAAGATATGTGTATTAGGGCCAGTGATGGTAAGTTCTCTAACCTGACCAATGGTGGAGAAAAAGGCAACCCTGTAAACACAGGATCTGCTACATTTAGAATTGAAAGGGATGTTAGATTTGAGACAGTTTTTGAAGAAAAACTTTCCAAGAGTAGATCAGATAAGGACTATGATGATCTTGTTATCTGTACTAAGAGGGGAAGGTTTTCACTACCAAAGAATCAAAAACTCTTAAATGCTGGTGCTGTAATCTATGATCTTACTGATGATAAACCATCTGGTAGTGGTGATGATGACAGACCACCAATTGATGTTAGTGTACCAATAAGTCCAGTTCTTCCCATTCCTTCCCCCATAACTATGCCCATTGGTGGTGGTGATGGTGCTGGAGGAATCCCTGGTATTCTTACACCTGGGCCTGGTAATAATTCAACATTTCATCCCTTCCCTGGAACTACAACACTTGGTCCTGGCACATGGGTTCCTGGTCCTGTTCCACCTGGTGGTGGTGGACCACATGTTGGACCTGCTGTCTTTGTTCATGATGGACAATTGTTTGGTGAAATCATAGCTAAAAAGGGAACACCATTAGCTTTTGTTACTAAACCTGGATCATTTGGTGCTGGAACTGGTGGAGGTGGTGGACCAAATTTTGGCACCATCCCACAATTAGATCCATTTGATCCTGGAAGTTTTGATCCTGGTGGTTTCCAACCTGGAACTGGTGGAAGTGGTGGTGGACAAACTCCTAATGGTATTCCTTTTGGTGGAATACCACCTGGACCTGGTGGATTACCTGGTGGTGGTGATGGAACCCCACCTATTGGTGGAATACCACGTGGACCTAGTGGATTACCTAGGGGTGCTGGTGGTAGTGGTGGATTACCTAGTGGTGCTGGTGGTATTGGTGAATTACCCAGTGGTGCTGGTGGTGGAACCCCACCTACTGGTAGAGTCCCACGTGGAGGTGGTGCTGGTGATGGAACCCTACCTGGTGGTATAACCCCACGTGGAGGTGGTGCTGGTGGTGGAACCCCACCTACTGGTAGAGTCCCACGTGGTGGTGCTGGTGGTGGAACCCCACCCACTGGTAGAATCCCACGTGGAGGTGGTGATCCCTCAAATAGCGGAATACCTTTTGAAGGAACTGGAGATCCTGGCGGACTTGGTGGTGGAGGTGGAAGTCCTGGTGGAATACCTAATGTTCCTGGTGGTAGAGGTGGTGGAGGTGGATTGCCACCCAATGATGGTAACTTACCACCTAAGGATAATCCCCCCTTAGGACCAGTTACCATACTTCCACCTGGACCTGGAATATATTACCCAGATGTGGTATCTGTTGGTCCATTCACTAATTCACCTAATGTTCCTGGCACCATGGTCCCACCAGGTCTTAGTGGGTTTGATGGACCAGGTATTGGTATTGTTGATGTTATTGTTGAAGATCCTGGTAGTGGATACTTACCCACCCCTGATGGAAGCACTGGTGGTGATGGTAGAGAATACAGCACACCATTTGATACAAGAATTACATATGAGGATGGAACAAAAGAGTTACCTGCTCAACCTGACACAAGAATATGTGTCAATGAAGGTGATACAGTAATTCTTCCTCCTGGCACACAAGTAATCACTACCCCATTTGATGGTGAGGGTGGTGGTGAACTCATCATTGGTGGATCTCCTCATGTTATGAAGAGACCTGGATGCTTTACAGCACCAACAGGTGGTCAACCACCTGAATCACAAAATACATATCCAGTATTGATGTACCTCTGTGATGTCATCATCAAGAAACCTGGTTTTGGTTATAAATCTGATGATAGGGTTATTATTGATCCAGACAATGGTGCAGCAGCAGAGTTGGTTGTTGATAAGTTTGGAAGAATCACAGATGTTGTTGTCACCAAATCTGGTGAGGGATTCCAAGTAATTCCAAAGATTACTGTTGATTCTGCTACTGGACAGAATGCTTCACTATTAGCAAAACTATGTATAGATAGGGTGACTGATGAGGTTGAAGATCCAGAGAAAGTCATCCAAGTAATAGACTGTGTAGGTAAATTCTAATGGCAGACAAAGTTAATTATTATAGTCATCGTGATGGCACAATAGATGGTGAGATTAAGTTTGGTCACATCTCAGAGACAAATGAACTGTATGCAGTTTACATTAACAACTATGACCCCATAGGAACTGACAGTGATCATTACATTGCCATGATCAAGACTGGTCAGGATGAATGGCAGAAAAACAGCACAATGTGTAGGTCAACAGGATCCTTTCAAGTTGTTGCTGGTGATGCTGCTAAGGATGGAACACTGGCAGTTAATGTAGAGGCTAATTCAGGTGACATTAGGTTAAGTGCCAAACATGGTAGAATTATTTTAGAAGCTAAGGACATTGTTCTTGATGCTGGTGGTGAATCAGGTGAGAGGGGTAACATCAAATTGCACGCAAATGAGAAAATCGTACTTGATGCTGGACAAATGGTTGATATCCATAGTAAAGTATCTTGTAAGATTGTTTCTGATAAAGATGTTGAAATGATTGGAAGGACAATTGTAGATATCATTTCTAATGATGTTAATTTAGTTGAGGGTGCTGATGTTGCTGCTGCTGCATTTGGCAAAGCAAGGAAGGGTGGTGATAGGGTTGCCACCAGAGAAGCAGCTAGTGGTTTATTTGCATAGGTAAGTTATGTCAAGACAAGGAGATGCCTTTATTGGCGGACAAGCACAAATAGGTGAGGGTAAGGCAGAACAATTTGGTAGGGGACCTACTAAATGTAGGGGTAGTCTCTATGTGGAGGGACCAGAAATGGTGGGTGATCCCTCTCAGTTTGCTGCTCCAACATTTGAGAGAGCAAGTTTGATGGTGGGTCAGACATCCAATGGTGATGTATTGACCTCCCCAATGGGAGCACCATTTTATGCCTTCTTTGCATCCACATTTGCTAGGATCAAGGGATTCTTAAAGGTTGATACCTTGCTCAATGTAAAGTTGATCAAGGCAAAGGTCATCTATACAGAGGCATTGCTGGCAAAGACAAAGAACTTTGCCATTCCACATCCCACACTTCCAAATACTAAATTAGTATATGCCTGTTTGGAGGGACCAGAAAATTCTGTATATGTTAGGGGTGTATTAAGGAATAAGGATACAATTCACCTCCCAGATGTATGGACCAAACTTGTATCACCAAACTCAATAACAGTATCACTCACATCAGTGGGTGTTGATCAGGGATTGATGGTAAAGAGGATAGCAAATAATAAGGTAGTGGTTCAGGGTAAACCTGGTCTTCCCATTCACTGCCACTATCACATATTTGCTGAGAGAATTGACGTTGAAAAATTACAAACAGAGGTTAGTATATAATGTCAATCTGGCAATCACTTTTTCCTGGAAATCCAGAGGGTGGAGTAGAAGGAAGCCTCCCATTTAGATTTGAAAACTTTGGAACCTTTGCTGGTCCACAGTTTAGTTCCACCAACTTTGACTTTGATAAGTTTGCTGTTGAGGGAGTGTGGACTGAGGGTGCCCCTGGTGATTACACTTTCAAGAACAATGATCTTGGAGCATTCCTATTTAATAATGAATTAAACTATGTGGGATTCCATTGTGATGGGGTTTCCACAGCACAGATGTATCTACAACATGCTGCTGGTAATATTCCCATCTTTAATGTTCTTGCTGATACTACAAATGTAACTGGAAATATTAATGTTATTGGTAATATTGTAGCAACAGGTGACATCAAAGCAATTGGTGCCTTAGTCTGTAATGGTAATTTTACATTTAATGGTCCAATGCAACTCACTGGACTGGGTGATGTTGCCTCAAAAGTTTTAGCAATTGAAGCAATTGCCAGTAGTAAAAAATCTTTTGATATTTCACACCCATCCAAAGAGGGTCATAGACTTAGATACATCTGTCTTGAGGGACCAGAGGCAGAAGTTTATTTAAGAGGTAAGTTGAAAGATAGTAATACAATTGAACTTCCTCATGTATGGAGAGATCTTGTTGATCCTGAGTCAATTAGTGTAAGCCTAACTCCAATTGGTTGCTATCAAGAATTGTACATGGAAAAAATTCAGTGGGGAACACAAATAGTAATTAAGAATAATCTATCTGGTCCAATTAATTGTTCTTATGTTATCTATGGTACAAGAAAAGATACACCTAGAAATATTCCTGAGTATGAGGGCTTGACACCAGCAGACTATCCAGGTGATAATAGTGAATATACGATTAATGGTAAGTGAATAAAGTACATGAGATATTTCCTTTAGTAGTTTACCAAGGAAGTGTTGATTGTCATGATGAATTTAAAGAAAACAATCTTGATTCTCTTCGTGACTATTGGTTTAATGGATATGAAAATGAAAGTCCTGAGTATTCAGGAAGAATTTTTGCGCATTTAAACCCTAACTATGAGGTATTCTTTAATTCATTAAAGAAAAATCTTGATGAATATCTTCAACATCTTAATGTAAACCACAATCTCATCAACTACCATATTGTCAAAACATGGGTAGGATATCATAAGGATGATGAAACACCATCAATCCCTTCTCACTTTCACAATGAGTCCAACATTAGTTTTGTTTACTATCTAAAAACTGATTCATCATCTGATAAGTTCTGTGTATCACAGTATAGTAATTGTAATGAAATTGCTGGAGGACTATTTGAAACAGCAGACCAAAAAAATACTCTTCTTGGATTCAACAAATATAACTGTAACCACTACACAATTACTCCAGTAGAGGGAACAGTTTTATTATTCCCTAGCAAAACTCTTCATAATACTCAGAAATTTGTAAGAAGAAATGGTGAAAGAATTGTTGTTGCTGGAGACATTCGCATCACATTAAGAAAAGACAATGCTGATTATCATCAAGGATGTACTCATCCAAGTCAATGGTTAGAATTATAATCTAAATATTTAAAAAATTTATGAAATGGGATTTGCTGTAACAAGTTATTCAGATGGTGCTGTTGGTATTCTTTCAGCAAGGATTGTTTCTCTTGACCAAACACTGAATCTACCTGAAAAAGGGACTCAGGTAGAAGTTGATGAGTCAAGGTATGAGATGTTCAGGGGTCCTTCTGAGAAGATGGATAAAAATATTTTATCTAAATTTGTTGACCCTATTAATGTGCTTAAACAAGATATTGTTAATGTAGGGACAGCAAATCTTTTCTTTGAAAGCGCTGATGTTAATGTTTTTAATACAGAGGCTGATGCTAATAATGCTCTAGTGGCAAATTATGGTAGTCACTCTGCTAATGATGGAGTTTTTTCTGAAAGGGAGACATTAGCCTATCTCACATTTACTGGTAATGGTTTAAGTGGTGCTGCTGCTCGCCCACCTGCTGTGTCAGTATCTGCTGGAACTGCTGTCACTATGGCTCCTGGTGGTAATGTGAATGGTATTGTTGCCTTTAATTTTTCTGCTACACCTGGTGTTACAACTCACTTAGTTATTGAAAGAGTAAGGGAAGGGGTATTTGCTGCTGGTATTGCTAATACAATATTTTTTGGTCCTGTCAATGTTGGTGTTGCATTCACACAACCAAATATAGCTCAGTTTATTGGTGTAGGATCTGTCTATAATGATATTGATGTGTTTACATATTTTCCCAATCTTGAACCACCTGATCCCTCTCAGGAATTAATCTTTGCCAATCAAGTTAATCTCATTGTTGATACTTCAAATGCTGGTGATGGGTTTGCCAACACCTTCTTTCCTAATGGTTTGACCACAGATACATCATCACCAACACCATCCCTTGGAGAATTTGTAAATGTGAGTGGTAATATCCCCCTGATTGGTCGTGTGTTCTCCTTTGATGCTACAACAGCAGCGGGATCAGTAGCACAAAACACAATAAGTACCAAGAGAAGTGAGATTGAAGAGATTAGGGTTGGTATTGAATCATTTAATGGTGCTGCCATTGTCACAAAACAACAGAAGAAGGCACACGCTATCAACACCTGGTCAGGAAAGAGGATGAGGGTTGTGGCAACTAATGATAAGGTTAATTTTGAGGCAGCAATCCAGGTCTTGACTGATCCCAATTTCCAATCATAGAACTGGCACCCTGACCTTGACAATGCTCCCACCCTGCCCTATACTAAAAAGGTTAGCAAAGACCTTATGAAATCCATTGATCCCAGTGAATACTATGTGGACAGTGATGATGATGAGTATCTAATCAGAATAGTTGTGGATGTATCTGGACGTAGGTTCTGGTTGTACTCTAATGAGGGTAACACAAGGTCTGTAGATTGTGATAGTGTGGATGAGTTCATGAATGTGTTGGATCTTGTGAGGATTGTGGTGGATGATGAAATCATTTCTTACACTGAACCCCTGGTCAAAAACCAACTTTGATTTCAAAAAAGGGGCAAAAAATTCTCCAGTAAAAATTTGACCCCTTTACTTTTTTCATATGAGACCTGAAACCAGAAAAGCAATGGAAATGCTGTGGAGTGCCAAGTGGAATATTCCTAAGGCAGCACAGCATTGTAACCTCACCAATAAGGAGATGAAGATCACATTCAATGAATATTGTTCATTTCATCCACCAACCTGGAAACTTGTGTTAGATGACTAAATAAGGTGCCCCTGTGGCAGTAATATAACACAAACACCTTATATGTACCCAACACCTAACAAATACGATAAAATCTATGTCAAGTCAAGAAACCCATACAAACAAAATATTGCAGTAGAAAAACTTATTGATGAAAAATATAATCAACTTAGATTGTATTTTAGATGTGAGAGCTCATTCTTTAATAGAACAATGAAGGTCAATCTTTGGTACTCAGAGCACTCTAAAGAATGGAGATGGACCTTGTGTTGTGATGAGGATCCCAAGATACAAGAAAGTGGTGGTCAGAAAGATTTGAGGGAGGCAATGAATGATATTGCTAATACTGTAGAATATTTGAGAGCAACTAAATAGGTTGTGTGAAGGAAAGTGCGTTGAGGGGGTCTATCCTCCTCTTTTTTTGCGAATAAATAAGTCATAAGAATAAGTCCGCGTAGAGAAATGCCCTTAGCACGTCTTGATAATTTCCTGAAGAATGTTCGTGGAAATATCCTTTATGTTAGTCCTAATGATCTTGATTCCACTGATTCTATTGAGAATCAGGGTAATTCAATGGCAAGACCCTTTAAGACAATTCAAAGGGCACTTGTAGAAGCAGCAAGATTCTCTTATCAGAAGGGATTAGATAATGACAGGTTTGGCAAAACAACTATAATGTTGATGCCTGGTGATCACCTGGTGGACAATAGACCAGGATACATCCCAGAGACAGGTAATACTTTTTTACAGAGAAATGGCACAACAGTAACAGATTTCTCACCATTTGATGCAAACACCAACTTTGATATCCAGTCAACAGATAATGCACTATTTAAGTTAAACAGTGTGCATGGTGGTGTCATTATCCCCAGAGGTACGTCTCTGGTTGGTTATGATCTAAGAAAAACAAAGATCAGGCCATTATATGTGCCTGATCCAGAAAATTCAAATATTGAAAGAACTGCCATCTTCAGGGTAACTGGTGGATGTTATTTCTGGCAGATGACCTTCTTTGATGGTCAACCTAATGGATTGGTATATAAGAATTATACAACTTCACAGTTTGTTCCTAATTTCTCTCACCATAAGGTAACCTGTTTTGAATATGCTGATGGTTTAAACAATGTTTATCTAAATGATGCTTTTATTGTCAATAGGCAGTTTGAGAGGACTGACCTTGAGATGTATTATGAAAAGGTAGGTCTTGCATATGGCACTGCCTCAGGTAGATCAATTGAACCAGACTTCCCATCATCTGGTCTTGATATTCAGGCAAAAGTTGATGAGTTTAGAATTGTTGGACCAAAAGGTGGTTCTGTTGGCATCTCAACCATTGAGGCAGGAGATGGTGTAACAGCAACTAAGACAGTTACTGTTAAACTTGGTGCTGGTGCTAATAATGTTCAGGGCATTGATGGTCTCCAAGTAGACACAATGTTCCAGGTGAATGATGTTGCTGATAACGCATATAATGGACAGTTTGTTGTTGATAGCATTACAAAGGTAGACCCTATTACTGGCAATGTCCTTGAATTTACCTATCAGGTTCCAACAATCCCCACTGATCCCCTTGAGAATCCAGCATCTGCTACAATCATATTAGATACTGATACTGTTAAATCTGCCTCACCATATATTTTTAACATATCACTTCGTTCAGTCTTTGGCATGTGTGGTATGCACGCGGATGGATCCAAGGCAGGTGGATTCAAATCCATGGTTGTAGCTCAGTTCACGGGTGTATCACTTCAAAAGGATGATCAAGCATTCATAAAATATAAGGATGATGGAACATTTGAAAGGGGAACACCCAACCTCCATAGTGATGGTGATGCCAGATATCACCCTGACTATTATAGTTTCCACATCAAAGCATCAAATAATTCAGTTGTACAGATTGTATCTGTATTTGCTATTGGTTATGCACAACAATTCCTTACAGAGTCTGGTGGTGACTTCTCAGTTACCAACTCTAACTCTAACTTTGGTGAGATAGCTCTAAACTCAATAAGTTATAGGGAGGAGGCATTCCCTCAGGATGATGTTGGATATATTACGCATGTTATCCCACCTCAAGAGATCATAACAGATAACTTCAACCTTGAATATGATGCCATTGATGTATCAAAGACAATAAGTTCTGCTGCTGGTGCTGCTTCCACAACTAAATTGTTCCTGGATGGAAGAACAAATATTGATGAGGCACCTAATAGTCTTGTTCAGGGTTATAGGATTGGTGCTGCTGCAAATGACATCATCAATGTAGGTATCTCATCTGATAGCACTGGCACAAAGAACTATTTTGCCAGGATTGTGATGCCTGACACACCAGATACAGCATCTGTTAAAGAATTTGATGTTGGTAGGACAGGTTCTGCTAATAATATTACCAGTGATATTGTTACATTAACAGAGAATCACACATTCATAAATGGTGAAACAATCAGATTCATCTCTGATACTGCCAGATTGCCTGATGGACTTGAAAATAATAAGGTTTATTTTGCAATCACAGATGGACTTAATCCTGATCAACTCAAGGTAGCATCCTCATTTACAGAAGCATCTGCTGGTCAAGGACTTGCATTGAATAATCTTGGTGGTGCTTTGAAGATTCAGAGTAGGGTAAGTGATAAGATTGTTGGTGATATTGGTCACCCAATTCAATTTGATACCACTGAAAATCAATGGTACATCACAGTTCCAGAGGATACTTCACTCAATAGTCTTTTTAAAGCTATTAATGATATGGGAACTGGTGTTGTTGGTGATGCCACATCCAGAACCTTTATCACAAGAAAATCAGATTCCAGACCTCTTGGTGATAAGATCTATAAGTTTAGATATGTCCTTCCTGCTGGTGCTGGAATCTCATCTGCCAGACAACCACTTACTTCATATGTCCTTGAGGAGTCAAATACTGTCATTGGTTCATCCAATGCTGAGGTAGCACTTCAATTTAGTCCTTCCTCTCAGACAATGAGCAATGAGACTGAGTTAAGGAATTTTAGATTTATTAAGAGTGCAACCACTGATGGTACATTCAATTACTTCATCAGTGAACTCCCACATGGATTGACCCTTGGATCAGAGGTAAGGGTCAATCAGGTAACCAGTTCTACTAATCCCACTGGTGTTGCTAACTCTGGATATAATCAGAAATATAGAGTTATATCTGTCCCTAAATCTGACCAGTTTGTTGTTGAAGCAGGTGTTATTACTCCTGGAACATTTACAAACAATACATCACAAAGAAATACAAGTTTGCCCAACTTCAACAGGGTTAAGGCACCTAACAATTACTTTGTATATGATATTGACACCATCAATGAGTATGAGACTGGTGTTCAGGATGGTGTTTATTATCTGACTGTTATTGATGCCACTAACACCCCTGATATTGCCCCTTATACTGATAATAATAAGTTCTCCTTCTCTCAACCAATCAAAAATCTGTTCCCACAGTATGATAGGGACAATCCTAACTCTAACCCAGATGCTGCTGTTGCTTATGCCTCTGCCAGAATTCTGGGTGATGTAGAGATTGATGATCCTAAGCATTCTCTCACCAGATTTGTTGCATCACAGGGTCAGGTTGACCTTGCTGTTGGTTTTGGTATCACTGACATCACATCAAACTCTGCTGGCACTGATCACGTTATCTTTACCAAAACAGAGCATGGTTTAAACAGGATTACAAAATTAAGTATCACATCTGCTGGTCAGGGTTATGGTAACAACACTGGTGGTGTAGAGAACCTGTATAATGCCACTCTATCTGGTGGTAATGGTGTTGATGCAAGTGCAAGAATTAAAGTTGATTCTTCTGGATCTGTTACTGATGTTGAAATAATGAATCCTGGTACAGATTACCTGGTTGGTGATGTTCTTACAATCAGTGGCACATCAACATTTACCCCATTTGTAAATGCAACAGTCACAGTTGATAAGATTCTGAATAATGTTGGTAACACAATAAGAATTGAAAACATCTCATCCTTTGAAAGAAAAGAATATAACAAACTCTATGAGATTACTGGAATCTCCACGAATAAAGAAATTGAGGTGGTATCCATTGGTGGCACAATCCTCAATCCATCACTGACTGGTATTGGTGCTACTGTAACAAATCTTTCCTTTGGTACTTTGACTGGTGTTGGTCTTACAGTTGATAATGCATTATTTGAATATGATAAAAAAACTGGCCTTGCCACTGTTACCACAACAACAAATCATGGTTTCAGGGCAAGTAACCAGATTACGATTGATGGTTCAGCAGAGTCACTCTATAATGGTGACTTTATTGTAAAACAGATTGTTGATCTGACCACATTTACCCTTGATATTGGTAAGAGTGACTCAGTTCCCACCATTAGTGGCTCAGTAAGGGCATATACACCTGGTCTGATTCCTCAACCTGGTATTATCAACCTGTTTGATGAAAACTTTGGTGGAAGGGTTCTCAATGTCTATGATAATCTGACAGCACAACTCACATCAGCAATCTCAACACTGGTGGATGATGAGGTTAATATTAGTAATCTTAGTGACTTTGACTTCAAGATTGGTGATTATTTAAGAATTGATGATGAGATTATGAGGATCAAAACCACTGTTATCTCTAATCCAGTCAAGGTATTCAGGGGTCTGATGGGCACTAAGACTGCCACCCATGTCTCTGGTTCTGTTATTAGGAGGGTTCTTATAGAACCTGTTGAACTAAGGAGACCCTCCATTATCAGGGCATCTGGTCATACATTTGAGTATCTTGGATTTGGTCCTGGTAACTATTCTACTGCCCTTCCTGAAAAGCAGATTAGACAACCAAATACCAGGCAACAATTAGCAGCACAATCATTCAATAGTGCTGGTGGTATCACAGTATTCACTGGTATGAATGATAGGGGTGACTTCTTTGTTGGTAATAAGAAGATCTCCTCTAACACTGGTAAGGAGGAGGTGTTTGACACTCCAATTCCAACAGTGACTGGTGAGGATGTCTTCTCTGTTGGTACAGATACTGGTATTGATATTATCAATCCTGCTGAAATCACCATATCAAGGACAGTCAAAGTTGAGGGTGGTAACACTGGTAATCTTCTTTCACAGTTTGATGGTCCTGTCCTGTTTAACAAGAAGATTACCTCTACTTCACCTGAGGGTATTGAGGCAAACCATGTATTCATTCAGGGTGATGCAACTGTTTCAAGAAAATTCTCTGTTGGAATATCTACACCTACCACATCTGCTACAGCAGGTGATGTTGTGTGGGTTTCAGAACCTGAGGAGGGATCATATCAGGGTTGGGTTTATACAACTGACAATGATTGGTATCCATTTTCTGCTATTAGTCTTGATAAGACTAAGCAAATTTATATTTTTGATGGTGTGGGTATTGGAACCACCACAGGACCAGGAAATAATACATTCCAAGTTGGTTCAGGCACATCCCTGATTGCCATTAACAGCAATGGTGAGACAGGTATTGGTATTGGAACAACTGCTAATGGATTTGATATAAGAACAACTGGTGATGGTATCTTTGTTGGTCATGGTGGCACATACTTTGGTGATGGTTCAGGTCTAACTAATCTTGCTAATGACAGTCTCATGCGGGGTGTTCAGGCAGGACTTGGAACTGGTATTCATCCCATTGACAATCTTAATGTTGGTATTGGGACAACAGCATTTGACACCACATTC
>MDTD01061517.1_pt1 | contig 17253 bp, 16 predicted proteins | sample 811221 | NCBI WGS metagenome assembly MDTD01 (sample SAMN05326646, study PRJNA326480) | marine metagenome | isolation source: seawater | place: Pacific Ocean: South West | collected 2011 | reverse complement strand
TTCGCATCTCTGTTTAACCTCCCAACCTCGTCCCACTCTTTATCAAATATTTCAATTTCATTATGGGAAACATGTGGGAACATTTTCAAATTTTTAAATGCTCTGTAAAAACTTGTATCCTTTATGGTCATTTTTATAAAGTCATCAACATTAAACTCCTTTCTATATTTAATGGCAACAGTGTCTACAACTGCAGTGTCGAATACATTTTGAGACATAACAGGAGGGTTATAAAGGAGAAAAGACAGTGTAATTATTCCAAATAACAGTCTAATGTTTTTTGATTGAAACATATATCAAAGTTAATTAATCATAAACAAATATTAATATTAATCTGTCAACCACTTTGGAAAACTTATTCTTCCTTTTTATATTTGTACCATGATTTTTACGAAAAATAATGCTTTGTGGTGGCACTCTCTTTAAAAAAGTTAGTGAACTGGGTGGTGTTATAAAAATATAGAAGCTTGCAGGTCACTGCAAGCTTTTTTTTTGAGTGTCAATCCGTTAGCATAAGCCTTACATTAAAAACAACACATTTTGAAAATTAAAATTAAAACGAAATACAAAAAGATGTTAGCTGATACCATCACTCCGGTTAGCATTTATTTGAACATAAGGAATAAATACAAAAAGAGTTTTTTGTTAGAAAGCTCTGATTACCATGGTAATGAAGACAGTTATTCATTTATTTGTTTCAATCCTGTCGCTTCTTTTAAAGTAGAGGAAGGAAAAATATTTATTGTTTATCCTAACGGTGATTTTGAAACCAAGTTGACTGCTGACAATGACGTGGTGCATGAGTTAAATGAGTTCGCTGGACTTTTTGAAAGCCAAGAACTTGGATTTGATTTTGTAACAAATGGACTATTTGGATTTACGAGTTTTGAGGGTGTTAGACATTTTGAAGATATTGATTTTGACTATACAGAAAAAGAAGAGAAAAAGGTGCCGGACATGCACTATATGGTTTTTCAAAATATTATTTCTATTAATCACTTTAAAAATGAATTGTATTTATTTGAGCACAGAAGTGAGATAGGTACTGGAAGTGGACCTGAATCTCTAGATAAATTAGAAGAATTAATAAAAACACACAATAATTCACAGGAATCATTTCAAAGAGATGGAGAGGAATTTACTAATTGTACTGATAATGAATTTATTAAAATGGTACAAGATGCTAAGAAGCATTGTAAAAGAGGTGATGTTTTTCAATTAGTGCTTTCTAGAGAGTTCTCTCAAAAATTTAAGGGAGATGATTTCACTCTTTACAGAGCTTTAAGATCCATTAACCCTTCGCCGTATTTATTTTATTTTGACTTTGGAAAATTTAAGATTTTTGGATCTTCTCCTGAAGCGCAAATTGTCATTAGAAATAGAAAGGCAAGTATTTACCCAATCGCTGGAACATTTCGAAGAACAGGTGATGATGAGAAAGATGCTAAATTAGCGCAAAAGCTTTTAGACGATCCAAAGGAGAACGCTGAACACGTAATGTTGGTGGATTTAGCCAGGAATGATTTAAGTCGCGATTCTAATGGCGTTAATGTTGAAGCATATAGAGAAGTTCAATTTTATTCCCACGTAATTCACCTTGTCTCTAAGGTTACAGGTAATTTATTACCAAATAAAAATACCATTCGATTAGTTGCCGATACTTTTCCTGCAGGAACTCTGTCAGGTGCTCCAAAGTACATGGCACTTAAACTTATTAATCGGTACGAAAAAAATCAACGTGGTATTTATGGTGGATGCATTGGTTTTTTAGGATTTAATGGTGATTTTAACCACGCTATTATTATTCGATCTTTTCTTAGTAAAGAGCAAAAGTTATTTTTTCAAGCAGGTGCAGGTATCGTTATGAAATCAGATGATGAAAGTGAGAGGCAAGAAGTATTTAACAAATTGGCTGCTTTACATAAAGCTATTGAACTCGCTGAGATATTATAAAATTACAAATAAGCAATTGTTTAAAGGTTTGAGCTAAAAAAGGTAAAACATTAAAAATGAAAATATTAGTTTTAGATAATTACGACTCGTTTGTTTACAATCTTGTGCACTATATAAACCAGTTAGGTTTTGATGATGTAGATGTATTCCGAAACGACAAAATTTCACTTGAGGATATAATTAAGTACGACAAAATTTTACTTTCGCCTGGTCCTGGAATTCCAGATGAGGCAGGAGTTATGATAGATTTAATAAAAAAGTATGCTAAATCAAAAAGTATATTAGGTGTTTGTTTGGGCCATCAAGCAATTGCTGAGGCTTTCGGCAGTGAACTGGAAAACATGGATAAAGTCCTTCATGGTGTTGGAAATAAAATTAAGGTGCTTGAGGATGACGTTTTGTACAATGACCTACCAAAGGAGTTTGAGGTGGGTAGATATCATTCCTGGCAAGTCAAAAAAGAAACATTAGGGGATACATTTAAATTAACTAGTGTAGACGAAAATGGAAATGTAATGAGTATTAGACACAACTCTATGGATCTTGTTGGGGTTCAATACCATCCTGAATCCATATTAACAGAGTATGGAATTAAAATTGTTGAAAACTGGCTAAATAACTAGTTAATAAAACAATACCACAAATAATTGAATATGTTTAAAATGAAAAACTAAAATGAAAATTGTACTGCAAAAATTATTCAAGGGAGAATACTTAAGCTATGATGAAGCGAAAGAGACTCTTTTGGACATTGGAAATGGAAAATCCAACAATGCTTTGATTTCTTCCTTTTTAACTGTGTTTATGATGCGTGGAATACAAGGAGTAGAATTAGAAGGTTTCAGGTCTGCAATGTTAGAGCTTTGTAATCCTATTAATTTAGGTGATATTGAAACTATTGATATGTGTGGCACAGGTGGTGATGGGAAAAACACGTTTAATATCTCAACTACATCCTCTTTTATTGTGGCAGCTGCAGGGGTTAAAGTGGCAAAGCATGGAAACTATGGAGTGTCATCGGGTGTTGGCTCCTCAAATGTTATTGAGTATTTAGGTTATGAATTTAAGGGATCTGAAGATTCTTTAAAGTTAGAAATTGAAAAAGCGGGTATTACCTTTTTTCACGCTCCATTATTTCACCCTGCAATGCGGTTTGTTGGTCCTGTAAGAAAAGAATTAGGATTAAAAACATTTTTTAATATGATTGGTCCACTCGTAAACCCTTCCCAACCTAATTTTCAGTTAACAGGAGTATATGATTCCTCAATTTTGCCTTTGTACGATCATGTTTTGAAAAATAATATCGAACGTTATGCAATCATTCATTCGTTAGATGTTTACGATGAAATTTCTCTAACAAGTGATTTTCATATTTATAGTCACAATGGAGTAGAAAAGCTATCACCCTGTGATTTAGGATTGAGTAAACTTAAACCAAATGATATTGGTGGTGGAGATTCTGTTGAATATGCTGCTGAGATATTAACTAAAGTACTTGCTGGTAAAGGTACCAAAGCGCAGCATGAGGTTGTGGCTGCTAATGCAGGAGTTGCTATTTCAATTGCTAAGAATGTTACGGTTCGTCAAGGGGTTGAAGAAGCTTTAGATATGGTAAGTCAGGGTAGGGGAATTGATGTTTTAAATCAATTAATCAACTAAAAAAAAGGAATTTTAGCAATAATTTTTATGACAATTTTAGATAAAATAAATGCCAACAAAAAGATTGAAATTGAAGCTGCAAAAGCTTCGGTTTCAATTGCTGAATTAGAGTCTTCGGTTTTATTTGATCGAAAGTGTCCAGCATTGAAGGATGCTGTTCTTACCAAATCTGGTATTATCGCGGAGTTTAAACGTCAGTCACCTTCCAAGGGAATTATAAATGCAGTTTCTAATCCAGCTGAGGTGGCGAAAGGATATGAGAATGCAGGTGTTTCAGCCATAAGTTGTTTAACTGATAAAGACTATTTTGGCGGGTCTTTTGATGATTTAAAAGCTATCAGAGCAGCAGTTAAAATACCTGTTCTTCGGAAAGATTTTATACTAGATGAATACCAATTGTTTGAAGCAAAAGCAATAGGAGCTGATATTGTCTTGTTGATTGCATCAAGTTTATCAGTTCTCAAGACTAAAGAGCTGGCTAAATTTGCAAAAGATTTAGGTTTAAACGTTCTTTTAGAAATCCATGCTGATTATGAGTTAGATCATATCAATGAGTATTGTGACGCAATAGGGGTAAATAATCGTAACTTAAAAACATTTGATGTATCTACAGAAATTTCAAAAGGCTTAGCTAATAAAATTTCTAATGAATTTATTAAGATTTCTGAAAGTGGAATATCAAATTTGGAAGCAATTGAAGATTTAAAAACATTTGGTTACGATGGATTTTTAATTGGAGAAAATTTTATGAAAACAAGTAATCCTGGTCATGCTTGCCAGGAGTTTATAAATCAATTGAGTGAACGTTAAGGATTTGAAAATAAAAGTTTGTGGAATGAAAAATCAACAAAATGTTGATGAAACTGTTGCGCTCGGATTAGATTTTATTGGAAATATTTTTTTTGATAAATCACCTAGAAATCTTAGTTCAATTATCGACACATCTGCAATCAAAGTTGGTGTTTTTGTTAAAGAGTCTCTTGTGGTTATAAAAGAAAAAATAGTCGAGCATAATTTAACAGTGATTCAACTTCATGGTGGAGAATCTAATGATTTTTGTAAAGCTGTAAAAGGTTTGGGAGTAGAAGTCTGGAAGGTACTTTCTATTGGAGATGATTTTGAACCCGATAAATTAAAAGAATTTCCATTTGCCGATAAGTTTTTGTTTGATACCAAAACAGAAGAATATGGTGGAACGGGGCGAAAGTTTGATTGGACTTTATTAAATGAAATAGACAAAAAAACACCAAAACAATATTTTTTAGCGGGAGGTATTTGTTCAAATGACGCTAAAGAGATAAAAGAATTGGAATTGGAAAAAATATTTGGTCTGGATTTAAATAGTCGTTTTGAAAGTAGTCCCGGAGTGAAAAATGTTGAAGAACTAAAAAAGTTCTTAAACGAATTAAGAGGTTAATAAATAGAATAATTGTGAAAAAATGAGTTATAATGTTGATCAAAAAGGATATTATGGGAAGTTTGGAGGAGCTTATATACCAGAGATGCTTTACCCTAATGTTGAAGAACTAAGAGAGTGCTACATAAAAATAGCAGATGATCCGGAGTTTAAAAAGGAGTTTGATTACTTACTGAAAAATTATGTTGGTCGACCTTCTCCTTTATTCCTAGCAAAGCGTTTGTCTTCAAAATACGGTGCTAAAATTTACCTAAAGCGTGAGGATTTAAATCATACGGGAGCTCATAAAATTAATAACACAATTGGTCAGATACTCTTGGCACAACGATTGGGGAAAAAAAGAATTATTGCCGAAACTGGAGCCGGACAACATGGAGTAGCTACAGCAACAGTTTGTGCGCTGATGGGAATGGAATGTATAGTGTACATGGGAGAGGTAGATATTGAACGTCAACAACCTAATGTGAAGCGAATGCAGTTGCTCGGGGCAAATGTTGTAGCCGCTGAATCGGGTAGTAAAACCCTCAAAGATGCTACAAATGAAGCTATTCGCGATTGGATTAATAATCCTGCAGATACACATTATATTATTGGTTCTGTTGTTGGTCCTCATCCATATCCTGATATGGTAGCACGTTTTCAAAGCGTTATATCGGAGGAAATTAAATGGCAGTTAAAAGAATGTGAAGGAAGAGATTATCCTGATAAAGTAATTGCATGTGTTGGTGGAGGAAGTAATGCTGCCGGAGCTTTTTATCATTTCCTGGATAACGAAAAAGTAGAGCTAATAGCCGTAGAGCCAGCAGGACTTGGAGTTAATTCGGGTAAAACAGCTGCCACTACCAAAAAAGGTAAACCTGGTGTTTTACACGCAGCCAAAACCCTGTTAATGCAAACAGAAGACGGTCAGGTTGTAGAGCCCTATTCAATTTCTGCAGGGTTAGATTATCCCGGCATTGGACCAATGCATGCAAATTTGTTTGATTCAGGAAGAGGGAGTTTTGAATATGTTACTGATGAAGATGCTTTGAAGGCTTGTTTTGAAGTTTCTAGACTTGAGGGAATAATTCCGGCTTTAGAAACAGCACATGCATTTGCGGCATTGAATAACATAAAGTTAAATAAAGAAGATTTAGTAGTGATTAATCTTTCAGGAAGAGGCGATAAAGACTTAAGCACTTTAGTTAAGTATATGTAAGAATATAAATTGTAAATTTTTAATGCATCACCATCTATATGGGGGATGATGTAATCTAAATTTTAAAGATATGCAAAGAATAAAACAAGCATTTGATAAGAAAAAAGACGGTTTATTATCGATATTCATAACGGCCGGGTATCCCAATTTGAATGACACAATTGATATTTTGAAAAATCTGGAGTCTAGTGGAGTCGATATGGTTGAATTAGGAATACCGTTCTCTGACCCAATGGCAGACGGTCCGATTATTCAAGAAGCAAGTGAAGTTGCCATTAATAATGGAATGACCTTAAAGCTTCTTTTTGAGCAACTACAAGATTTAAGAGATTATGTTTCTATTCCTGTTTTATTGATGGGATACCTAAATCCTGTTATGCAGTATGGTTACGAAGAGTTTTGTAAAAGTTGTAAAGAGGTTGGTATTGATGGAGTAATACTTCCAGACTTACCGGTATATGAATATGAAGAAGAATATAAAGATTTATTTGAGTCTCACGATTTGGCAAACGTTTTTTTAGTAACACCTGAAACTGCCTCAGAAAGAATTTTCAAGCTGGATGAGCTAAGTAATGGTTTTCTTTATTTGGTATCTAGTTCTTCAACCACTGGTAAAAAAGATGGAATTAATGGGACTACCGAGTATTTTGAGCGTGTTAAAAATATGAATTTGAAATCACCAACACTAATAGGTTTTAATATTAAAGATGCTAATTCTTATGAAACCGCCACTAGATACTCAGATGGTGCCATTATAGGTAGTGCTTTTATAAAGGCTTTACATCGAAGTGAAAATCTAAAAAAATCAGTTAATAATTTTATCAAAAGTATTCGTTAAGGTTTATGATGAGAATTTTTTTCAGTATTTTTCTCATGTTACCTTTTAAATTTTATTGTGCTTTTGGGACGTGTGAAAAAAACACTTTTAAGATTACTTGAAAAGCCATCAGTTTTATCTTTCATTAAAAATAATATCTAGGTGCTGGAGAAAAAATATTATTAAATCTTGAAATAAAAGTGATTTTTTTACAGTTGTAAAAGTTTTAAACCACACTTAAGATAAAAATACATATAAGTTTTTCTGATGTTACTGAGGGTTTGTCCTCAAGGAGTTCTTATTAAAATTTAGTTTTTTGTAAACATATATTGATAAATTGAGTAAACTACATATGATAAAAAGTAGTTTCTCAAGTAAGTTTTTCTCTAATCTTGTACTTTTAGGAACAAGTTTTTATTTAATTTTTTCTATTTATTACATAACATCAAGCTTCTACAAAAGGTTGGAGATTGCTGAAGAGTCTGCATTTTCCAAAATGGAAAATATCACGAGGAATTTATCATTTTTTATTGATGGTGACGAATATCAAAAATTGATGCAATCAAATCCTCAAAAAAATGATATTAACGCAAATACTGATCATGAATATTACATGAAGCTTCATGATATTCTTGCTTATACTAAGGATTATAACGGTTTAACTTCAGATATTTATACATGGGTTGTTGACACTTCTTCAAAAGGTCGGTTAATTGTTAAGTTTGGAGTTACAAGTGCTGATAAACCGTATTTTAGACATGAATGGAAGGATTTTCCTCAGGATCTTTTATTCTTTATACAAAATGGAGGTAAATTAAAAAACCATAAAAATAAAAATGATCAATGGATTGGTTATTTCTCTCCCATTTTCAACTCAAGTGGAGAACCGGTTGGAGCGATTCAGGCTGATATTCCTTACCATAGTTTTGTTGCAGATATTAGAGTTGAAGGTCTAAAAAGTGCGAGTCTTATACTCCTTCCTGTATTGTTATTTTTGGTTTTAATGTTATGGTTAACGGGAAGACTCCATAAAAAGCAACAAGCACTTCTCGAAACTAAAGTTTCTGAGGAAAAGTATCGCGAAATACTCGATGTTTCAAAAGATTTTATTTTTTTGATTAATAAAAAAGGAATAATAACTTATTCAAATAAAATTTTAAGAGAATGTTTTGAGGATGATATTATAGGTGAATCTATTGTTTTAATGGTTTCCACCTCTCATCAGAAAGATTTGCAGAGATTACTGGATAAGACTCCTGAAAAGAATGTTTTGGAGGTTAATTTAAACCTAGGTAAAAGAGGAGAATTATGGATGGAGATGATTTTTGTACCTATTAAACTGGATGGTGGCTTGGAATTTGGCTATCAAGTTTCAGGAAGAGATGTCACAGAAAATAAAAAACTTAAAATAAATATTGAGAAAGAAAAAGTGAAAGCATTGGAGTCTTTAAAATCAAAAGAGAACTTTTTCGCAACAATGAGTCATGAGATAAGAACTCCTTTAAATGCAATTATTGGGATGGAAAACCTCATTGAGAAAGACAATTTAGAAGATAAAGAGAAGGGATATTTGTCTAATATTAAATTTTCAGCTAAAAGTCTGCTACAAATTATTAATGATATTCTTGATTTCTCCAAGATAGAAGCTGGAAAGTTAAATTTTGAAAAATTTAATTTTCAGATAAAAGAAATTTCGGAAGCAGCTTTGAGGACTTTTGACTTTAAATTTGAAGAAAAAGGAGTTGACTTTAAATTAGATATAGATAAAGAAACACTGGAAACTGTTATTGTAAGTGATTTACTTAGGATTAATCAGGTAGTTTTAAATTTTGTTAGTAACGCACTCAAATTCACAGATTCAGGTGAAGTTGTCCTCAAAATAAAAATAAAGAAGTTGAAAAAATCAAATTGGCTAGAAGTAAATATTTTGGATACGGGAATAGGTATTGAAAAAGAAAAGCAATGGAAGTTATTCGAGAGTTTCAATCAAGTCAATGATGATGTTACCCGAAAATTTGGAGGAACCGGTTTAGGATTATTTATTTGTGAGAAAATTGTTAACATGCAGGGCGGTGAGATTTCTTTCTCCAGTGAACTAGGTAAAGGAAGTAATTTTGGTTTTAAAATTCCAATTCAAATTGGGAACACGGATGATCTTGTTAAAAATGAAGAAAATGAAATTTTACAACTTGATGAAGAAGGATTAAAGATTCTAATTGCGGAAGACAATCCAATTAATCTTGTTTATATAACAGGAGTTCTCGAAAAATATAATTTTACTTTTAAAACTGTAACCAATGGTCGAGAAGCCGTGGAAGCTTTAAGAGATCACTCTGATTACAATGCAGTTTTTATGGATTTACAAATGCCTGAATTAGATGGATACGAGGCTACAAAAATAATAAGAGAGGAATTGAAATTAGAATTGCCTATTATCGCTCTAACTGCAAATGCTTTCCCAGAGGATAAGAGAAGGGTTGAAAAATCGGGTATGAATGGATTCATAAGTAAACCTTTTGAACCAAAAGATGTTTTCAAGGAATTGAAAAGAGTTTTGGATTTAGATTCAACTTTATCAAAAGAAATTTCACAAGTTAGCGTTGAAGAACCAAAAGCAAGTGAAATTAACCACAATATAGAATCTATTGAAGAAAATCAATTTAAATCTGAGACGTATTATTCTTTATCTATAATAGAGCAGATGAGTGCTGGTGATAGTCATTTTCTAGATAATATGATAAAGGTCTTTATTGAAGAAACCCCTATTCAGATAGAACAAATGAAAGATTTACTGGACGATAAAAATTTCTATCGTTTGGGCCGTTTAGCACATAAAATGAAACCAACTATTGATATGTTCGACATGAGAGATTTAAAAATTCTAATACGAGAATTGGAGGAGGAGTCAAAAAAGGAGGTTGTTGAAGTTTCTGAATTTTCTGAGAAAGTTAATTTCGCAATAAATCGATTGAACCTGATTATTAATGACGTTAAATTGAAGTATAGTAACTAATGCCAAAATTTATTATTTCTTTAATCTTTTTTCTAAAGCATGCATTTCGTCTCTGAACTGAGCAGCAGATATGAAATCTAATTCTTTGGCTGCCTTTTCCATTTTTAATTTAGTTTGTTTAATCGCTTTCTCAATTTGTGTATCAGACATATACTGAATAACAGGATCCGCAGCCAATCCTTTTTCTATATCTGAGTTGGAGTAATTTTTTGCTGCTTTTCCTCGAACCGCATCAACAACTGAAGTTTGTTGAAGAATTTCCTTTTTTGATTTAGCGAGAGAAGTTGGTGACAAATTATTCGCTTTATTGTATGCTATTTGAATTTTTCTACGGCGATTAGTTTCATCGATGGTTTTTTTCATTGAGTCTGTAATTTTATCTCCGTACATGATTACTAAACCATCAATATTTCTTGCTGCCCTTCCTGCAGTTTGAGTTAAGGACTTTTCTGAACGTAAAAATCCTTCCTTATCAGCGTCAAGTATTGCTACTAATGAAACTTCAGGCAAATCTAAACCTTCTCTCAACAAATTAACACCAATCAAAACATCAATTTCACCGAGTCTTAGAGATCTTAGAATTTCAACTCTTTCTAGGGTATCAATTTCTGAGTGTATATATCTACATTTTATATTTAAGTTCACAATAAACTTGGAAAGTTCTTCCGCCATTCTTTTAGTAAGAGTTGTACATATAATTCTCTCATCTTTTTTAACACGATTATCTATTTCTTCTAATAAATCATCAATTTGGTGTTTTGTTGGCCGAACCTCGATAATAGGGTCTAGTAGGCCTGTAGGACGAATTATCTGTTCAACTACTACTCCGTCTGACGCCTCTAACTCATAGTCTGCAGGAGTAGCGGATACATAGAGTGTTTGACTTTGCAGAGCCTCGAATTCATCATACTGTAAAGGACGATTATCAAGCGCTGCTGGTAGTCTAAATCCATATTCGACTAGGTTAATTTTACGAGATCTATCTCCTCCATACATAGCTTTTATTTGAGGGCGAGTAACGTGACTTTCATCAATCATCATTATAAAATCTTCTGGAAAATAATCCAAAAGGCAATAAGGACGAGTTCCTGGTGATCTTCCATCAAGATAACGGGAATAATTTTCTATTCCTGAACAGTACCCTAATTCTCGCATCATTTCTAAATCATACTCTGTCCGTTCTAATAATCGCTTTGCTTCAGTTTCTTTTCCTTCTGATTTAAAAAATTTAACTTGTTTAACTAAATCTTCTTGTATTTGTATTATTGCATTTTGTAAACTTGATGGATTAGTTACGAAAAGGTTGGCAGGATAAATTTTAACCTCATCAACTTTAGTTATTAAATGATTGGTTTGAGCATCAATATGATCTATCGATTCTATTTCATCTCCCCAGAAAGAAATTCGATATGCGAAGTCTAAGTATCCCGGGAATACATCAACTGTATCTCCTTTTACTCTAAAAGTACCACGATCAAATTCCATGTCATTTCGAGAGTAAAGTGCATTTACTAATGATTTTAGAAATTGGTTCCTGCTAATAACAGTTCCTGTTTTTAAATCAACCGAGTTATTATGGAAATCTATTGGATTCCCCATTCCATAGATACATGAGACTGATGAGACTACAATAACATCTTTTCTTCCGGATAGTAAGGCCGTAGACGCTGATAATCTTAACTTTTCTATTTCTTCGTTGATTGATAAGTCTTTTTCAATATATGTCCCGGTTACAGGAAGAAAAGCTTCAGGTTGATAATAGTCATAGTATGAAACAAAATATTCAACAGCATTATTTGGGAAGAACTTTTTAAACTCTCCATAAAGTTGAGCTGCCAGGGTTTTATTATGAGAAAGAATTAGAGTTGGGCGCTGAAGTTCTTTTATTACATTAGCCATTGTAAATGTTTTTCCAGATCCAGTTACACCTTGAAGTGTTTGTGCCTTAATTCCGGATTGAAAACCATCAACGATTTCAGAGATAGCCTTTGGCTGATCTCCTGTTGGCTCAAATTCTGAAACTAACTCGAAATCCATAACTTAAAAATAAAAAAGCCACTCAAGTGAGTGGCTTTTTAAAGTTTTAATCAAATCCTAACCTAAATAAGCCCTCAGAAGTTTACTCCTTGAGTTATGTTTTAATCTTTTAATAGCTTTTTCTTTGATTTGACGAACTCTTTCTCTCGTCAAATCGAATTTGGAACCAATTTCCTCTAGTGATATTTCTCTGTTTCCATCGATTCCGTAAAATAACTTTAATACTTCAGCCTCTCTCTCTGTTAGTGTGGCTAGCGATCTTTTAATTTCTCTGTTTAAAGATTCTTTAAGTAACCCATTATCAGCATTTGGAGAGTCGCCGTTGATCATTACATCCAATAGACCATGATCTTCTCCCTCAGCGAACGGTGCGTCAACAGATATATGACGACTATTCATAGTCATCACATTAGATACTTCGTTTTCTGAAATATCTAAAAATTCTGAGATCTCTTTAGCATTTGGTTCTCTCTCTAATTGTTGCTCTAACTGAGAGGTACCTTTGTTTATTTTACTTATTGCTCCAATTTTATTCAATGGAAGTCTCACCATTCTTGATTGTTCGGAGATTGCTTGGATTATAGACTGTCTAATCCACCATACTGCGTAGGAAATAAACTTAAAGCCACGAGTCTCATCGAAACGTTTGGCTGCTTTAATCAATCCTAAATTACCTTCATTGATTAAATCGGGAAGTGTAAGACCTTGTCCTTGATACTGTTTCGCAACAGAAACAACGAATCTTAGATTTGCTTTTGTTAGTCTTTCAAGAGCAATTTGGTCACCTGCCTTGATTTTTTTTGCTAACTCTACTTCTTCTTCAGCTGTGATTAAATCCTCTTTACCGATTTCTTGTAAATACTTATCTAAAGTAATACTATCTCTTTTAGTGATTGATTGGGTGATTTTCAGCTGTCTCATAGACTATATAATAAAGCGATTTTGTGACGCACAAAGGTACCTCTTTTTATGTGTCATGTCTAGTTTTTTTTAAAAAAATAGCAGTTAATTCTGATATTTACTTTTATTAATCTGAAAAACAGAGTTTTAAAGTAGTTTTTTTTTGTTTTTAATTATCTTTTAATTTGCTAAATGTAATACGTATTTGTGCAATTTTATTAACTTTAATTTTATGTCTAGGAGGTCTTTTTTTGTTTTACTTATAAGTTTTATAATTATTGGATGTACAAATTTGGATGAACGTCATGTATTTAATTATAAGATTGAAGGGGCTGCCGAGTATGTTGATGATATTCATGTAGTAATGGGTCCTGGTATTGATTGGAGAGCAAACGAAAAAATAATCTTGCCACTCGATATTAGCCATGATATTTATGGAACTCAATTAGATTATAGATTTGAAGCAGAGCATTCAGATAGCAGCGCTGATGTAACGATAAAGGTTTTTATTGATGGAGACCTCATTGAGGAGAAAAGTGATTTTGTATTTGATTCTAAAACTTCAACCTATAAGATTGTTATTTCCGGAGTTTTCGAAGGTTAACAACTTCTTTAGTTGTAGCTAATATCGCTTATAAATTTTAAACTCTTTTTTTGTAGAGTATTCAAAAATAAAATGGATGGGACGTTTGTTAGGTTTGGATTACGGAGCAAAAAGAGTTGGGGTCGCAGAGACAGATGATTTACAAATCATTGCAAGTCCTTTAACTACAGTTCATAGTCAAGACATTATAACCTTTATAATCGATTATTCAAAAAAATTTGATTTAGACGCAGTAATAGTTGGTACTCCAAAAAATTTAGATTTTTCTGACACCCATGCAACAAAGATGGTCGATCAATTTATAAAGCATTTAAGAAAAAAAATTTATCCCATTGAAGTGATTTTACAAGATGAAAGATTTACAAGTAAAATTGCGTTACAATCAATGGTTATTGGAGGTGTTAAAAAAAAGAAGCGAAGAGAAAGGGGGATTTTAGATAAAGTGAGTGCATCAATAATACTTCAGTCCTATTTAGAAAAAAAAGCTAAAGGGTTTTAAAATTTCCTAGAGAACGAAAAAATAATACTTTTGTAATATGATTTTACCCATTGTGTCATTTGGGGATCCAGTATTAAGAAAAAAGGGAGATCCAATTTCAAAAGAATTCGGTGAATTGCCAGATTTGATTGAAAATATGTGGGAAACTATGTATGGTGCTGAAGGAGTAGGTCTAGCGGCCCCTCAAATAGGTTTGTCTCTTCAGCTATTTTTGGTTGATGCCTCACCTTTTTCTGACGAAGAGCCACATTTAGAAGGCTTCAAAAAAGTTTTTATTAATCCTGAAATACTTGAGGAAACTGGGGAGGAATGGTTGTTTAAAGAAGGTTGTTTAAGTATACCGGGGATTAGAGAAAGCGTCAAAAGAAATGCAACAATTAGGGTGAGGTACCTTGATGAGAACTTTTATGAACATTGCGAGGAATTTTCGGGACTTGCAGCCAGGGTAATTCAACATGAATACGATCATATCAATGGAATTTTGTTTATTGACAAAATAAATCCTTTGAAAAAACAAATGATTAAGCGTAAATTAACCGATATTTCTAAGGGAATTGTAAAAACAGGTTACCGAATGCGGTTTCCGAAATAATAAAGCTAATTATGAAAAAAATATTTCTATCAATTACAACCATGATTCTGCTCACTTCTTGTGGAGTTAGTTCAGATTCAAAAAAACCAGTTTTGTCTGAGCAAGAATTAATAAATAGTTTTGAGGGAGTAAGATCAAAATTTAAGAATGTTTTTGAAAACCCTACGGATGATAGTCAGGAAAGATTGAAAATACTAAATGACAGCCTAGTTTATTTTGTTGATATGTTGAAAAGAGATTTTCCGAAATCTAAGGAACTTCCCGAATTGCTTTGCAGAGCAGGAATTTCCTCACTAAATGCAAAGGATAGTGAAAAAGCTCTTGCTTATCTAAATTTTTTAGTTGATTCATTTCCAAATCATAAAATTATTCCTCAATCTATGTACTTTATTGGTAGAACTAAAGAAGTTTTGGTCAAGGATATTGCCGCTGCAAAAGAGTCCTATAAGAAGCTGTACAGAGCATTTCCAAACTCTGTTTGGGGTCAAAATGCTAGAACAAGTGTAGAGCTTATAGCTAACCCACTTTTACTTGAGAAAGGACTTGATGAAGAATTAGATTCTTTAAATATCGAATGATTTTTAATTGTTATTTGAGTCAACATTGGTGTAGCTTAAAAAGATGTTCAAAGGTCTATTCCCAAGTAATAAAAAGCAGTGGAAAATATTTTTTGCCTGCCTTGCTATTTCTACTGTACTATGGAGTTTACTTCGCTTCTCTGAAGAAAGAAGTGAGACAATTCAATTAAATTTAAATTATATTAATTATCCTAAAAATCAGATTTTAGTAGGCAATGTACCTAAATTTATATCTGTAGCGATACAGGGGAGGGGATTTGAACTTCTTTCTAAGAGTTTTGGATTTCGCTATTCTAATTTGGATGTAGATTTATCAAAAGCTAAAGTGATTAAAAAAAATGAGGAAATTCATTATTTATGGTTACCCAGTGAACATAAACTTGAAATATATCAGGCATTAGGAAGTAAGTTAAAAATTGGAGAATCTCTAACAAAAGCAGATACTGTGCGATTGATTTTTTCCGAGAAAGTAGAAAAAAAATTAGTTACGTTTTTTAGCTACAAAGTCAATAAAAATCATGAATATTTCGTATTAAAAAAACCTGTCATTTCTCCAGTTACAGTTATGGCTAGAGGAGCTAAGTCTAAACTAAAAAATATCGATACCGTCCGTACTGAATTTTCTTTTTTAGATAATTTAGACACTGATTTAAATCAATCCTACAAACTGGAAATTCCTGATGGTGTAGATTCTCTATATAATGATAGTGTAAATGTTTTTATGGAGATAGAAGCCTTAAAAGAGGCGAATGTCAGAGTGCCAATCTCAATTTTTAATTTACCAGATTCTTTAGAGTTTAAACTTTTTCCAAATGAAGTAAATGTTACTTTTACTTGCGGAGAAAGTTATGAAAAGGAAATACAGATTGGAGATTTTACAGCTAGTGTGAGATTTGAAGATATTAAATCCTCTTTTAAAAGATTAAACGTAACATTGAATAAATATCCAAAAGCACTAAAGAATCTTAGAGTTGAGCCTTCGAGTGTTGAGTATATTTTAAAGTCGAAAGATTAATGAAAGTTCTGGGCGTTACAGGAGGAATAGGTAGCGGAAAAACTACAGTTTGTAAAATATTTAAAATTCTAGGAGTTCCTTGCTTTTCATCTGATGAGGTTTCAAAATCAATTTTGTTTTCGATTAGTGTTCAAAAAGATGTAGCAGATTTATTTGGTGAGCATGTTTTTAAAAATGGGTTTTTAGATCGAAATAAATTAGCAAGTCATATATTTTCAAACGAATCTGCTCTGAGATCATTAAACAAATTATTGCATCCTAAAGTTTTCGATGCATTTAATATTTGGAAGAATCAGCAGAAAAGTTCTCTGGTTATAAAAGAGACTGCTATTTTATTTGAATCCGGAGCTTATAAAACCTGCGATTATATTTTAAATATTTCTTGTGATGAAGATACAAGAATTCAAAGAGTTATGAGGAGAGATGGTAGAACTGAAGCTGAGATTAAAGCAATAATTGATAGTCAATGGAGTGATCTTAAGAGAGAGGAAAATTCTGATTTTTCTATAAATAATGAATACGAAAAATTAATTCCTCAAGTGATATCTGTATTTGAAAAACTATCAAATATTTCCTAGGTTGTTGTTTTAAGATTTAGTTTTTATTCTATTGTTAATAACCTTTTATTATATTTGCTTATGGTTACGCCTACAAATGGTAGATTTGTAATCTTCAAAATTGGATAGATGCAAGCGAAATTATTTAAGAAATTTGGGATTTTTTTAACTATCATTACCATTTTAGGTATTACGACTTCATGTAAATCATATCATGAGGTTTGTCCGGCCTATACGAAGATTGACAAAAAAGTTATAAAACATTTTTAGTTTTTTGAAATAAGTAAAAAAGTAAATCGTACTCGCTTACGATTTTTTTATGTTAAAAATTCGGGATGTAGCTTAGTCCGGTTAAAGTGCTGGTCTGGGGGACCAGAGATCGGAGGTTCGAATCCTCTCATCCCGACAAAAATT
>MDTD01114811.1_pt1 | contig 17256 bp, 13 predicted proteins | sample 811221 | NCBI WGS metagenome assembly MDTD01 (sample SAMN05326646, study PRJNA326480) | marine metagenome | isolation source: seawater | place: Pacific Ocean: South West | collected 2011 | reverse complement strand
AGTATATAAATTCGAGGTCCGGAGATCAAATTCCCGATTCGGAAAGGTCAGACGGTCTAGCCTGCGCCATTGACAAGGGTTTTCAGGCCCTTCACGCTTGTGCGTTGAATTTTTTTTCTCGTCTTCTTTGGTGCGGGTGCCTCCCAGCAGGTCTCGTCGCGTTGAGTTCTTGTTCGAGTGTTGGCGGTTTCGGTGCTGACAGCGGAGCGAATACCGTTAAGCCACGGAAGAGAGATAAGCAGGTTATTGCATTGGGCGAAGCCGAAGGTTACAAGGCTCTTGAAGAGCGCTTTGCCTTTGATTCTCGTTCCTTAAAAAGAGACGAGCGGGGCAACTTTACTGGACCTGTTCGGAGTCAATATGACTCGAAGAGGAATGTCTTCTTTGGTGGGGGAGTTGGGAAATCTGTCTACAGCGCGGGTACTTATGAATCCACCAAGTGGAAGAATTCGCGCAAACTGCAGATGGAGAGTTACCGGCGGAACGGCCATCAAAGCCGTTTCCAAGAGAAACCCGGGGTTCAGATTACCAGTCCTGCTCATCTTGCGAGAAAGTCACGGTTTGATAACCAGAGAATGAAAACTGGACCCTTTGCCACGGCGGGAGCTCGAGAGGGTGCAGAAGCGCTGGTAGACAAGCCGAGTAATATCCGCACTGACTTAAGGCGCGAGGTTTTTCCTGAGCCTACGATCATTAGCGACGATGAATACAATCGTCGCTCGGTTGAGCAGACGAGAAATCTCCTCGGGCGTGATGAATGAGAGAAGCAAGGGCTGGCGGTGCATGTGTCTTGGCCGTTCGCTTCCTGGCAGTATCGAGTGCCCTGATGGAGCGGATTTTCCGGAAGCAGAATTTAGCAATGGTAAAATCTGATGTCTGACGACTTTTCGCGGTCCGGGCGCAATGGAGTACGAGAGCGTCTCTGGACGATTATCTTCGAGGCAGAGACGAAGTCAGGAAAGGCTTTTGATGTGTTGCTGCTGTGGGCTATCGGCCTGAGTGTTGTAGCGGTCATGCTGGATAGCATCGACTCTTTCGCGATGCGCTGGGGAGGGGCGCTCAAGGTAGCGGAGTGGGGATTCACCCTGCTTTTTATGGCCGAATACTTTGTGAGAATCTGGGTGGTGCGTCGCCCGGCTCGTTATATCTTCAGCTTTTTTGGAATTATCGACTTCCTGTCGTGGATCCCGACCTTTCTCGGCATGTTTTTCGTAGGAAGCCAATCCCTGCTGGTAATTCGCATTCTCCGCCTGCTGAGAATGTTCCGGGTCCTCAAGATGGTCGGTCATATGCGGGGAGCCAGTATTATCATGCGTGGATTGCTTGCTAGTCGTGCTAAAATTACAGTCTTCTTTTTCGCAATGGTGATTCTGGCTACCATCATGGGGACACTTGCCTATCTCCTCGAGTCAGGCCAACCGCAGAGTAAGTTTTCTAATATCCCAGTAAGTATTTACTGGGCGATAGTAACAGTCACGACCTTGGGATACGGGGATCTTGCTCCTCTTACGGTGGAGGGAAAGTTTCTGTCCGCGCTCTGTGTCTTAATTGGATATTCTATAATGGCGGTTCCAACAGGCATCGTAATCGGGGAAACTGTCAACGCGGCGATGAACAGGCAGGATGAGACAACAGATGCCTGCCCATCATGCGGGGTGCACGGGCATCTCCTTGATGCGCGCTACTGCCGTCGCTGTGGGGAACGCCTCAACCTTGCTGGGGGAACCCCGGGTTCTCCTCATTCTTACAAAGAGGGTGCTCGGGAGACTGAGCCATAAGTTTTTGGAGGAGCTGGTCTGCTTTCCCGGTATGCTCCTTGCGCCGGGCAAGGGCAATTCTCAACGCGAGGACCTCAGAGTCCTCCAAGTGGCTCTCAGGGAGCTCAAAAAGAAGGCTGGTGGCCTCAGAAAGATCATTGAGTGCGAGAGCTCCTTCAATGGCGGCGAGTTTTGGGCCAAGGCCTTGAGGTTCAGGTTCCTCTTTAAAGATGGCGGAGCGGGCTCTTTCTGGTAGCCCGGCTGGAGGGTCTACTACTTGCTCAAGGTAGACGCATTCATCTCCTTTTCTGAATCGAATATACCAATTCAGGGAGAGCACAAGGATGACTCCTAGAATAAAAAGTGAGAAATCAAGGATGAGAGGAGTCCAGAGAAACCCGGCCATCTTACGGAACACCTCACCAGCAAATCCTGGGAGGAACATTCCCAGCCAGATAAGTAAGAGAAAGAAGGCAGCTGCTAGAATCAGCCCTCCGCCTATGAGAAGGGCCCGTTTCTGTTCAGGTGTGAACGGAGCTTTTTCGGGGGAGGCCACACCTGAACGTGTAGCAGGAGAAAGGGTCACTGCAAGGGGTCGTTTTTTCGCATTAGGGATAAGCTGGGATTTTCGAATAAGCTGCGGGCTTCCATGCTTTCAGGTGTTTCTCTTCTGATATTACCCCGGAACAGATCTCCGGGATTAAGCTGAGGCTTGCGGAGAGGGGGTGGTCCCGTTAGAGCACGGCGTGCGTTTGTTCGATACCATGACGCGCGAGATGCGCGTGTTGGAGCCAGCCGATGGCAAGGTCTTTGGTTTTTACTGCTGTGGCCCCACCGTTTATGGCCCGGCACATATCGGTAATTTCAGAACCTTCGTCCTGAATGATGTCCTGCGGCGGGTCTTGGAAGTCGGAGGAACGAGAACGAAGCACGTTCGCAATATCACGGATGTTGACGACAAGACGATACGTGATTCACAGGAAGCGGGAATGTCTCTTGCGGATTTTACCGAAAAATGGACAAGCCGATTTCACGGGGACTGCAAGGCTCTCAATTGTCTTAGGCCCCATATTGAACCTAGTGCGGTTGAGCATATACCTGAGCAGATCGCGATGATTGAGACTCTGATTAAAAATGGGAATGCCTATGAATCAGAGGATGGCTCTGTCTACTTCCGGATTGCCTCTTTTGAGGACTACGGAAAACTTGCTCGTCTGGATCAGCAGGACCTTGAACTGGGAAAGACGCAGGGAGAAAGGGCAACCGCCGATGAATATGAAAAAGATAGTGTTTCCGATTTTGTGCTCTGGAAGGGCCGCCGCCCTGAGGATGGCGAAAACTACTGGGAAAGCCCTTGGGGAGAGGGTCGGCCCGGGTGGCACTTAGAGTGTTCCGCAATGAGTTATAAATACCTCGGTGAAAGCTTCGACCTTCACAGTGGGGGAGAGGACCTCAAGTTTCCACATCACGAGAATGAAATCGCGCAGTCCCGGTGTGCGTGTGGTGGGGATTTTGCGAGGACATGGTTTCATCCGCGATTTCTCATGGTCGATGGTGAGAAGATGTCCAAGTCACTCAACAATCTGTATACGCTGGCCGATTTGGAGAAGGATCCGGGGGCTACGCCGATGGAAGTGCGTTATGCCCTGATAGGGGCTCATCATCGGAAGCAGCTTAATTTCACCTTTGACGGACTGCATGCGGCTCGGGAGGCCTTATCTAAATTAACGAGGGGACAGGCCCTCCTTGCAAAGGCTGCCGGAAAAGAAGGAGAGAATACGCCCCCTTACAAAGATCTGTGCGGTCTTGATGATCTTGGGGTGTTTAATCCGGCATTGGCTGCCCTGAATGATGATCTTAATACTCCGGAGGGGCTCGGACAGCTTTTCAAGGGGCTCCGAATTGCCGGAACCGAGGGTGATCCGGGAGTAAACTGGCTTGGATTTCACGCTATACTCGCTGCTCTTGGTTTGCGATTGCCAGATCTGGAAGTTCCAGAGGCTCCGCCTGAAGTGGTAGCGGTAGCTGTAAAGCGTCAGCTCGCTCGCGAAAACAAGGATTGGGAGGGAGCGGATATCCTGCGTGAGGAAATCCGGAGTCTGGGGTGGTCCGTCAAAGACGGACAGGATGGATATGAATTGAAACCTCTGTAGAATATAGTCATGGATCTCTACCAGCGCCCCAGGCGAAACCGTAAGTCATCAGCCGTCCGGTCAATGGTCGGAGAGACTGCTCTCTCACCATCGGATTTCGTTTACCCTCTCTTCCTCCACGATCGGGAAGATAATGAGAGTATTCTCTCAATGCCGGGGTGCACGCGCTGGTCGTTGAAGGGGCTTGTTGAGGAAGCGGGCGAGGCTCACGCTCTGGGAATTCCATGTGTCATCCTTTTCCCTGCGATTGACAGTGCGCTCAAAACCACGGAGGCGGAGGAAGCTGTAAATCCAGAAGGACTGGTTCCAAGGGCGGTCAGGGCTCTCAAAGCAGCTCTCCCGTCCCTCGTTGTCATTACAGATGTCGCTCTAGACCCCTATAATTCTGATGGGCAGGACGGCTTGGTGATCCGGGGAGAAAATGGGGTAGGGGAGGTGCTGAATGACGAGACGGTTGAGGTCCTCTGTCGTCAGGCGCTCTGTCATGCCGAGGCAGGCGCGGACATGGTTGGACCCAGTGATATGATGGACGGGCGAGTGGGGGCGATTCGGTCAGCGCTGGACCATGCTGGCCATGAAGGAGTCTCCATTCTGAGCTATACAGCTAAATACGCGTCGTCTTATTACGGTCCATTCCGAGGGGCTCTCGATTCTGCCCCCAAAGACGGAGACAAGCAAAGCTATCAGATGGACCCCGCCAATATAAGAGAGGCGGTTCGCGAGCTTCGCTTGGATGAAGAGGAAGGGGCAGACATGATCATGGTCAAGCCTGCGGGCCCCTACCTTGATGTTATTGCGACCCTGCGGCAGGAGACTCCCCTCCCTCTGGCCGCTTACCAGGTCAGTGGTGAATACCTGATGATCAAGTCAGCAAGCGCCGCAGGATGGCTTGATGAGAAGGCCGTGATTCTTGAGAGCCTGTTAGGAATCAAGAGAGCCGGTGCGGATGTGATCCTGACTTATTTCGCCAAAGAGGCAGCCCGGCATCTTGCCTGACAATGCGCTTCCGGATGTCGGTCGTGATCTCTAATTTTTAATAGCTCTCACCTGAAACACTCGGCGCTGGTTTTCGGGAACGAAGTCGAACCAGGTTGCAGCCCCGTCGCCAGACACCGCAAAAGCGGGTGATTCACTTCCATCAGGAAGGATTTCGTTGAGCTGGTAGATCTCCTGAGGGTGGGTGTTCCATGCAAGGCGTATGCCCAGACCGTTATCGCTGTTCCTCAGAACCTGCAGCCCCGGGGCTCTCACAACGTGATCCCGAGATTGAGATCCGAAAATTTCCCGGATACGATATTCTGTAGGTCTGCGCTCATTGAGCAGGGTAATTCGGAGAGGTAGACCAGTTCCGGGCACTTCGGACACGAGGGACCAAAGGCCATTACTCCCAGCAGATTCGATCAGATAGAAGTGATTTTCTTTGGAGTCCCACGATAGCGAAGAGAATTCCTCCCCGACCTCCGACGCGCCAATTGTGAGCGTGGGGCTCTGAGGTGGATTATCATCACGGGATCCATAGGCGATGCCAGAGTGCGAGTTGGTCGTCCATCGATAGAGCGTCTCGCCGCTTTTGGTTCTGAGGTCAGTCGCTCCGATTACTTCAGCGGTGAACGTAGCCGTTGCCTGGCAATTATAGGTTCCTGTGAAGGTAGACCCTGAGGCGCCGACAATTACCCCGGCGGCACTGCGCATACGAATATTTCCGGGGCTGGGGACTTCTGCCTGCACGAGAAAATCAAATTGGACCTGGCCGAATTCTCCTTCGGTGGTTTTCTCGTAATTTGACAAATCCCGGGACCATACCTGTCTAGGTGGCTCCGGAGCGTCTGGGTCAGGATCCAGATCTATGCCGGCAGCATCCAGGAGGAGTCTGCTTCTAGTGCGAATACGGTCCGGAGCGCTGAAAACGGACTGTCCGGACACATTCCACGCTACAGTCAGGATGAGCTCTGTTCCGGGAGCGATTCCCTCGGCGCTCACCACGATGTTATCAACATATTCGACCAAAGTCTGGGCTGCAGAGTTAAACTGGCCGAAGTCGCTGTTTGATGCGGCGGTTGCCAAGTGGCTCACGGAAAGCATGGAGCCACTGATTCTCGCAAGAGCCGGTGCTGCGGTAGGAGGCGGAGGTAATTGACCAGATGCCGGAGATTCAATCTCCAAGGACAGGGCCTCTTCCTGGCCAAGGGATGCTCCGCCGGAGAGAAACTGTCCATTTGCCTGGACCTCTCCATTCTCCAACCCGGATCCTGCAAGGATTCCCGTAAACAGCAAATAGGACGCCACGATGGCGGAGAGGCTGCCATGGTGAGAAAAACAAAGAAGTCGCATCGACTGGAAGAAAAGGTTTTCTGGAGGCGAAGATAATGGAGGAAATTAGAGAAGAGTCAAAGTGCCATTCCGGATGCGAAGTTCTTACAAAACCCAATTGAGGTAGGGGCTGGACAGTTCTAATTCGTGTTCAGCAGACTCCCGGCAGAATTGAGGGAGGGGATCCTCAAAAATATTTTCCCAGTGCTCCCCGGACGTCCTCTTCGAATCTTTGAATAAAAGATATCGTGAATTCCAGAGGATCAAGGTTGGGGTCCTCGACGAGAGGAGTCAGGTCCATGGCAAACCAGAGCTTTTCGGCCTCATCTACCGAATGAGAGTCATAAAAGGTGGCATTCGCTATTCGGCGCCCGTCCACTGCAAGATCGTATCGCTTTCCTCCGGCAATCTGGGAGTCGAAGATACCTCCGATGGCGGTTGCGAGGTTAGGGCGCCTGCTTACATCGAGCGTGGTTTTGTCCGAATCAAGCATCCAATCAAGTCCTCGCCAAACTTCACATCCCAGAACCTTCTTGGGTCGCTCCTCGGAAGGCAGCGCCCGAAGCGCCTTCAGAACATTTGCCGCAACCGCCACATGTGTAGAGTGCTTGTCAGCAGGATTATGCGTATAAATCAGATCCGGAGTCGTAGCCTTCAGGATCGAGATAAGATCCTCGATGGGTGCCCCGTTAGACGGGTCCTTGATGGCGTGACTGGGGTAATCGAGTTGAATGATGGCGGCATAATCTCCGACGACAGCTGCGTGATCTTGCTCGCGACGTCGAACCTGACACATTTCCTCGTCGGAATAATTCTTGTAGAGTCCACTCCTCGCGCTTCCAGCGCCATCGGTGCAGGTGACTCCACCAAACCATTTATCGGTTTGCCGATAGCAGGCTTCGATCCCATGAAAGGCCATGAACTCCAGATCATCTTGATGTGCGCCGATGCCGAGGTGAGTAATACGGGAGAGCGCAGAGCGCTCAGACTCACCGGAGGGAATAAAAGTGGCAGCGGTAGAATTCGAGAAATTCATGAGAAATTTGGATCACACGGTTGAGCAGGCGGGAAGGCTCGCAGCGGCGACGGCCTGCCCGTGTCGCTTCATCTGTTCATCTGGAGTCGTCATTGTGATTTGCTCCGTCAGGTGCGGGAATTCGTCCCGGAGGACCTGAGAGGCTCTATCAAGTATGAGCTCTCCACCCTGCCCGGAAGTAACCCTTCCAAGAATGAGGAGATTCTCGATGTGATAGAAATTGGCATAATGGGCGATCGTATAACCTAAATAGATACCGATCGACTGATAAATTTTCCGAGCACCTTTGTGCCCTTTTTCCATCGCCTTCTGGACTTCCAGAAGTTGCTCCGGGAAGGGCATGTCACCAAAGTTGAAGCCGGCTCCAGGGGCCAGACGGGCGACTGCCTGCTGCGAAAAATACTGAACACCGCATCCGGCATCTCCGGACCATTCATCTTGGGGTGCATCGTCCCGATAATCAACAGGTGCGAAAGCGAGTTCGTTAATCCAAGGGGTGATACGTCCCCCGGGGGTGCAGTATCCGGCCGCGAGCGAGGTGCCCATGGAAATGCCCAATACGGCATTGGCACCCATGCTCATGGACCCAGCAAGAGCGGTTACTTCTCCATCGTTGATTACGACGAAGGGGATGTCTCCCCATTCCTTCTTCAGTTTTAGGAAGATAGGGCGGACATCGCGTTCAAAGATGCCCTGATCTGTAATTCCCCGGAAAAGGGACGCAATTCGGACTTCGTTGTTGATATAGTCTCCGGCTGCAGAACCGCCGATAGCGTCTACTTTGGGAAGATGTGCGGCAGCTCTCTGGAGAGTATCTCGAATTCCGTTCAGATGGTAGTCAGGGTCAGATTGAAAATAAGGGTCCCACGGAATCTCCTCCGAGAACACCACCTTTCCGTCTATGAGGGCTGCAGCTTTGCGGTCAGATCCACCAAGATCAAATCCAATGCGGCAGCCATTCAGGTTTCTTCCTAATGTCACGTTCTCCTCCGAGGAAGGTGGAAGCTCTTCCTGAGGGCAGGCGACAACGGTGATTGGTTCGCCAAATATTCCCTGTCCGACGATCTCGCGATCGAAAGAACGGGCCCCACCCTCTGAGTAGATTGTTGCGAGCAGGCTGACGATAGATTCCTCGCCTGCCACGAGCAGACGGCTTCCACCTTTCATCCAGAAGAGAAATTTAATGGAGCGTTCAACATACCTGTTGTTGAGCGCTCTATTTCCTCCTTCGTGGGGAAGTATGCGCAGGTGGTGTCGGAAGGTAGTCCCATCCTTACGTGTGAGCGCCAAGTGGAGGTCGCTGCTTCTGGGATCGTTCTCTACCAGACGATGGTAGGTCCTGTGCCAGAGTGCTGCAGGGACAAAGTCTATGTCCAGAGGGGGTTGGTGCCTGGGGCTGGTGAGCTGCATCGTGACAAGGGAATAAATATGGGTTTGGGAAAACGGCTTCCTTAGCTAAGGGCAGTTGGCTGAGCAGAGTGTGAAATTCCGGATGGTAGCTGGTGGTGGCTCTGCCCTGCGTGGCTCCGATAGCCGGAGACAACCCATTACGTGTGTGGATTCATTCGATATTCTGGACCTGCTCCCTGATCTTTTCGAGTTCGGTTTTGGCGTTTATAACGGCCTGAGCCAAGACGGCATCGTTTGCCTTCGATCCAATGGTATTCAGTTCCCGGTTGATTTCCTGACAAAGAAAGTCCATCGAACGACCCACCACTCCTGATCCTTCTAAATAGGAATGAAACTTCCGGAAATGAGACTTCAGCCTTGTCAGCTCTTCCGTAATTTCACAGCGATCAGCGAAGAGGGCGATTTCTTTGAGGATTCGCTCGTCATCGAGATCAATTTCGAGGCCTGCTTCTCCGAGGCGTGAGAGCAGGTTTTCCCGGTGGCCGACAACGATGGACGGAGCGTGATCCTCGATCTCATTGGTGAGGTCCTCGAGAGTCTTGAGGATTCGTGCCAGCTCAGCCCGGAGGTCAGCTCCTTCCTCAGTCCGCATCTCGATCAGATTGCCCAATGCTTCATCAAGGGCTGGGAGCAAAGCCTCAAGCGTTTCCTCGACGTGGGAGCCTTCGCTGAAGACAAAAATGTCAGGAACACGAAGGTAGTCTGCTGCTTGTGGGGAGAGCTTCTCGCCAAGGCTCTCAGATAACTCCTTGAATGCAGATTGCAGGGCACGTGCTTTGTCTGAGTCTATCCTGACGCTTTCTCCGAGTCCCCCAATGTACTCGAGAGATACGTTGATGTTTACTCTTCCGCGGGTGATTCGCCCAAGGACATGCTTGCGCAGGCGGGGCTCAAGCTCTGCGAGGTTGCGCGGCATGAAGAGGTGGACTTCTCCCTGCTTGCGGTTGACCGAGGATGCTTCCACGCGAACAGAGATGTGCTCAGTTGCGTGCGCCCCCCGCCCGAATCCGGTCATGCTTTGCATACTGTATTGTAGTGGCGGCGGATCACTGGTGGCCAGAGTTAAACTTTCCAGAAAGCCGGAAGGGTCGCCGTTGATTCACGATTCTTCTCTGGAGCGATCAATCAGGTCGGGACGATTCTGGCGGGTACGCTCCAGAGCTTGCTCTTTTTTCCATTCGTCGATTGCAGCATGGTTTCCAGACACAAGGACGTCAGGGACCTTCATGCCCATGAAATCTACAGGCTTGGTGTAAGCCGGGGACTCGAGAAGCGTTGCTTCGGAGAAGGACTCTTCCGCGGGAGACCGGTCGTCTCCAAGGGCCCCCGGAAGCAGGCGGATGATTGCGTCGCAAAGAACGGCGCTAGCCAGCGCCCCGTTGGTCAGAATGTAGTCCCCTATACTGATTTCTTCGTCGACCAGGTGTTCGACTATCCGGTGATCGACACCCTCGTAATGACCACAGATAAATATCAGATGTCCAAAGGTGCTAAGCCTCTGGGCGCTCGCCTGTTTAAAGGGCGCTCCCTGAGGGGTGGTCAGGATGACCTTAGTTTCTTCTGCGCGGAGCTCTGCTACCGCAGCAAAGATTGGCTCAGGTTTGAGGAGCATGCCTTGGCCCCCCCCGCAAAGGTAATCATCTGTTTTACGATGTTTGTCCAGAGCCCATGATCGCAGGTCGTGAGCATGAATTTCCACGATCCCCGCATTTTGGGCTCTCTTAATTATGCTCTCGCGCAGTGGTGCGAGAGCGATTTCGGGGAAGAGCGTGAGAATATCAATGCGCATAGCCGGTACTCTCATCGGGAATTTACGGACGAAAAGCAATTCCCAGCGTATATTTGACGGATCCCCGACCTGCTTCTATTAGATTTGCACACCATGAGAGCATTTCCCCTCCATTTGTCCCTCCTTCTGAGTCTGAACTTAGCGGTACCTGCGGAAGATACTGCGGAGGATGCAGCAAAAAAAGAGGAGAAACTCCTCAGCTCGGTTCGGCAGCTTACCTTTGCTGGAAAGCGGGCGGGGGAAGGTTATTTCAGTTCTGATGGGAAGAAGATGATTTTTCAGAGTGAGCGGTCCAAGGATAATCCTTTCTTCCAGATATACCTGATGGATCTGGAAACCGGGGATACCCAGCGCATTTCACCGGGCCACGGGAAGACAACCTGTGCGTGGATTCATCCCTTGGGCAACAAAGTGATGTTTGCGTCTACCCACAGTGACCCTGACTCGAGGAAAAAGCAGGAAGAAGCGCTGAAGCGTCGCGCAGAGGGAACGGAAAAGCGCTACTCTTGGGATTACGACCCCTTCTACGATATTTACGAATACGACCTTGGAACAAAAAAGTCTCGAAACCTCAGCAAGACGGTGGGGTATGATGCCGAGGGAGCGTATTCTCCGGACGGGAGTAAGATCGTCTTCGGGTCAAATCGTCTCGGATATTCTGAAGCGAGTGGGTTGAGTGAGAAGGATCGTGATTGGTTCCAACTGAATCCATCATTTCTCATGGACCTCTTTATCATGGATTCTGATGGGTCCAACGTAGAACGTTTGACTTCCAAAGAGGGGTATGATGGAGGGCCTTTCTTCGACGCTGATGGAAAGAATATCTGCTGGCGGCGCTTCAACCGTGAGGGGGATCAGGCTGAAATTTTCACCATGGAGCTCAAAGGAAAAAAAGAAAGGCAGCTTACAGATCTTGGTGCGATGTCTTGGGCCCCATATTTTCATCCCAGTGGGGATTATCTTATCTTCGCAACAAACCTGAATGGATTTGCTAACTTTGAGCTATATCTCGTCGATGCCGCAGGGGAGAAAGAGCCGGTTAGAGTAACATGGATGGACGGGTTCGACGGGTTGCCTGCGTTTTCTCCAGATGGGAGTCGTCTTTCGTGGACCAGTAAGCGCTCCGGGCTTTCGGGATCACAGATTTTTCTGGCGCAATGGAATCACGAGGGAGCTCTTGCGCTGCTGGCTGAAGCTCCGATCCGAGGCTCATCCACCGATACTCCTGATTCACAAAGGGCAGAGCCTTCCCAAGAGGCCCTTCAGGGCCTGGCGGTAACGAGTGCTAAAGTGGACAGGGATGACCTGCGTCATCACATCGAATACCTCGCAGGACCAGATCTGGAGGGGCGAATGACGGGCACTGTTGGCGAAATGAAGGCTACCGCCTATGTCGGCAAGGCATTCGAGCTCGCCGGACTAAAGCCATTCTTGGCGGAAGACTATTTTCACCCTTTCGAATTTACAGCGGGTGTCGACCTTGGGGAAAAAAACAAGCTGACTCTCACTATTGGTGGCGAAAATACGGATCTAAGGATCAACGAGGACTGGAAGCCATTATCCTTTTCGCAGCTTGGAGAGATTAAGGCAGAGGAAATCGTATTCGCCGGTTACGGGATTGAGATTCCGGAGGGACAGGTCGGTGCGGATGGGAAAAAGAGTGCGATGTATTCCAGCTATTACCATCTGGCGGTGAAGGACAAGTGGGTGCTGGTTCTACGCTTCATGCCCGAGAACGTCAGCGCTGAGCGTCGTCGCCAGTTTGCCCGTTACTCGAGCATGCGCTACAAGGCAATGACCGCGAGGCAAAAGGGGGCGAAGGGGATTATTTTCGTAGCTGGTCCGAATACCGAGGTAAAGGACGAGCTGGTGGGATTGAGATACGACGCTTCGATGGCCGACTCGGGAATAGCTGCTTTTTCCCTGAGGAAGGAAATTGGGGAGAAATTGGTCGCTGCCACAGGGGAAAATCTGGAGGAGATTCAGACCGCTCTCGATAAGGGCGAGATGATGATGGGAATCAAAGTTCCAAAGGCCACCGTCAAGGCGACAATCGATGTCGTGCAGCAAAAACGGGTGGGGCGAAATGTTGTTGGGCGGTTAGTCTCCCGGGATGCAGAGGCCCGCCGTCGGCCCGCTCTTATTCTTGGGGCGCATGTCGACCATCTTGGATCTTATGGAAGTGGCTCAAGGGCTACCGGGAAAGAAGCCAAGAAGATTCACTACGGTGCGGATGATAATGCTTCCGGGGTCGCGGCCCTGTTGGAAATTGCTCAATACCTTGCGGCTCAGCAGAAGGCAGGAGCCCTCCGTCTTCAGCGGGATGTGGTCTTTGCTGCCTGGTCTGGAGAAGAAATCGGGTTGATTGGTTCCTCGCGTTTTGTGAAAGAAGTGGCCCAGAAGCTCAAGGGAGATCAGGACGCCAAGCTGAATGACGTTTTTGCTGCCAACCTCAACATGGATATGGTTGGTCGCCTTGACAAATCACTGGTTTTACAGGGCACAGGCTCCAGTTCGATATGGCCACAGGTCATTGAACAAAGAAATGTTCCCGTCGGTCTTCCCATCAAGACCCAGAGTGATGCCTACCTTCCTACCGACGCGACCTCTTTTTATCTGCGGGAAGTGCCGATTCTGAACGCTTTCACGGGAGCTCATGACGACTATCATACGCCGAGGGATACGGCAGATAAGATTAACTATCCCGGGACCGAGAAAGTCACCCGCTTCATGGCGCTTGTTGCCAGAGGCCTGGCGGGGGCAGAGGACGCACCCGATTACGTCAAGGTGGAGCGTCCAGAGGGACAAGGAAGACGAGCTAACCTCAGGGCATACCTAGGGACTGTTCCCGATTATTCGCAGGGTGATGCCGTAGGGGTAAAATTATCCGGAGCAACCAAGGGTGGACCGGCTGACAAGGCGGGAATACAGGGTGGAGATGTCGTGGTTGACGTGGCGGGGAAGGCGGTGAAGAACATCTATGATTACACCTACGTCCTTGAGTCATTGAAAGTTGGAGAGATGGTAAAGATCACGGTATTACGCAAAGGGAAGAGGATTACCCTCGAGGTGACTCCCGGATCCCGACAGTGATATTTTGTTAAGGGGTCCAAACATCAAGTCTCCATGGTGGATCCAAGTGGGGCTTATTTTCCTGCCCATGTGACTACCCTAGAAGATAGCCATTCAAGAAACGATTAGGGGCCATCGCGATTTCTTTAAAGTGACTGTCCCAAAGTTCTCAAAATCCGTTTTTCTCTGTCTCTCAGGCTACTGGAGCTTTGAGAAGAAGTCTCTATTTATTGCTTGGGAATGAATTATTTGGAGTGGATGAATAATCGCACAAATTAAAAAGATACTTGGATATCAGGTAAGCTTAATTTCATTTCTAAAATTCTTTTTGGATGGGTCCAGTTAGTCCGGTTAGGACGGGTCTCCTGCTTGGGGTGTTACCCTGATCAGGAGGATGAATTCACCCTTGTCCCATTTCCCGTCGATGTCTGCTAGGACCTTGTCTGCTATTCCCGCAACACCCATTTTGGCACCTGCGCGTGGAGTGTGCACGTTTGCAATTTGGTTCGGGTGTTTGTTCCTCTTACTGTCCAGTTTGAATGTTCTGCTGGCGCCTCATGATTCTGGCTGGCTCTCATCGAACCCTACTCCTTTCCTCCTGCTGCCGGCTCTTCTCGGTGTGAGGCACGGGCCATGTGGTGGCTTCATTGCTGGAGGGATTGTCGTATCGCTTCTTGTCCTGGCAAGCTGCTGGATAAGCCAGACCGGAGTGAGCCCTGATCACCTCCACGCGATGTTCGTCTTTCCTCTTCTCGGTGCTCTGGTTGGCTTCGCCTCAAGGTCAAATGGAGGAGACAATGCGAAATTGCGGGCCGAGAGAAATCTGCTTCTTGAAGAAAACAGAAGGCAACGTGCGGAGCGAGAGCTTCTCGTTTTATCGCGGCAGGATCTTCAGCAAAGACTGGAGTTTCATGGAGTCGACGACAGTGCAATCGATGAGCGGGTAGCTCAGTTGCGAGAATCAATGGACCCCTTTCTTCCTGCGGCAATCCTCGAAAGATTAGCGCAGATTACTTATATGAAGAAAGCCGCAGTCTACGAGATTCCCAATGGACCTTGCTCCACAACACTCACCCGCGTTAGCTCCATAGGGAGTGTCGAGTGTTTTCCTGAGCAGTTGCGGCAAGAGGACCACCCAATCGTGTCTGAGGCTTTGGCTCGGAGCTGCTTCCTCGTCCAAAAGTCTCTCTTAAACGCACCTTCCATTCGCAGTTCCGGTTTTCTGGCGGCCTATCCCATTCGCAGGGCCGGTCGGGCGCCTTCACATGTTCTCGTCGTGGAGGATCTCCCACTGGGAAAGCTTACCTCGAGCGCGTTTGATCTAATGAAGGCGGTCTGCGACCGCAGCGTGGCAACGTCCAAAGAGTTCGTTCGAGAAGAACTTAATCATCGGGCTATCAGTCAGTTGGAGTTTTATGCGGCAATGGAGTGCGCTGTAGAAACCCACGCTTCCTACGCGGTGCCATCGACCCTGGTAAGCGTCCCCTTTAATTTTTCAGGCGAAACTGACCCGCTGGAGGCTTTTTGCGATCTTCTGGAAATACTACCGAGGCAGACGCTTCTGAGTAATTATCACGAAAACGGGCGGCGGGCCCTGCTTTTCCTGCTACCTGCCAATTCTGATCCTGTGGTGCGGGACGGTATCAGAGACCTCTTTAATGATTTTGTAGCGGAATTGGGGATGAGCCCGAGTTGTGTCCCCCGCTTTGTTATGACTGGTCCCTCCCACTCTCCCCAGCAACTTTGGGGGGAGCTCCTGGCCTTTGATCAGGATGTGGCCTCGCGCTGAGGGTTCGCAAACCCGCCCGCTTCGAGCAGGCTCTCCCTAGGGATTTCCGGCCCCCTCAAAAGCGTCACTATATTTCCTCAGGACGTCCGCACTCGAGGCTTCAGTTTTAACAACACGACCTCCGACTTTGATACGGGCGATACACCCTATCAGGGCGTCCCGGCTCCGCTGTGATCTTGTAGCGCTGACCGCGCCACTTCCTCGACATCATGTGGACCCTGCGACTGCAGTGACGGACCCTGCCTTGTAGTAGCTCGTAAGTGGAATGCCACGGATGACGATATTTTCGTCATAATTTGGCACGAGGGCCGTGAGATTTCTACTCCCACGTTTTATGGACCTTGTACCGTTACCGTTTGTCGAATCCTTCCTGTAAACAATGAGGTAGTCCACTGAGACATCCTGAATTGCCCGTCGGAGGTGATTCCTTATTTCGATTTTATAACCTCCGTCATAAGTGCTTGTTTTCGTGCTTCCGTTTCGCGCGCTCCCCACTTTCTGCACGCTTTCGTAAAACATCATGCGCAGGCCTCCTGCCGCCTCCAGCTCGACGGCGCGGCTTTCGACAAAACTACGGTGTTCTTTCGAGAGGAGGTCGATTTTGAAAGTAACAGGGCGCAGGGTTGATTGCCGCTGGACGGTGACGTTTTTGGTAAGCGGGTCATAGCCGACTAATCGCCCCTGAAACGATTTTGTCTTATCCGCGTTCTCAAAGTTACGCCATTCGAGCTCCGCAACGGCGGATGCGGAAAAGGCTAGCAGAAGAAGGAGAAAGATCTTCATGAGTGAAGCAGCCTAGCAGATATGCCGGACGAACCAACTTCCAATCACGATGGTTTCAGGAGTTTTCCTGACCCCTTAGCATGGCTTCGATAAAAGGGTCGATGGAGCCATCCATAACCGCTTGAATATTGCCGGTTTCGCATCCGGTGCGCAGGTCCTTAACCATCTGGTATGGCTGAAAAACGTAGGACCTGATCTGGCTGCCAAAGCCAATCTCACCTTTTTCACCATAGGTACGGTCAGCCTCCGCTTTCTGCTTATCCTCCTCGATCTGATAAAGTTTGGCTTTCATTAATTCCCAGGCCAGTTCCCGGTTACGCAGTTGAGAGCGTTCCTGAGTACAACGGATCATTATCCCGGTGGGCTTGTGTTTCATAAGTACCGCAGTCTCAACTTTGTTGACGTTCTGCCCACCCTTACCGCCGGAGCGGGTTGTTTGAATCTCCACGTCACTCTCGGGAATTTCGATATTGATATCGTTTGAGATTTCAGGAGTGCAATCGATCGCGGCAAACGAGGTGTGACGTTTTCCTGCCGCATCGAAGGGGGATATGCGGACGAGTCGATGGACTCCACGTTCGTTCTTCAGGTAACCGTAAGCATATTCCCCTTCGATTTTAAGAGATGCACTGGAGATCCCGGCGCCTTCTCCTTCCTGTTCGTCGGTGATGGAAACCTTGAAGCCGCGGCTTTCGGCCCAACGCATATACATCCTTTGTAACATCTGCGCCCAGTCAAAGGCTTCCGTTCCTCCTGCGCCTGCCTGAATAGAAAGATAGGCATTGTTGGGGTCAGACGGTTTGTCCAGCAGAGTGACAAGCTCAAAGCTGTCGATATCTCCTTGCAGTGACAGGAATTCGGCAACTGCTTCACGAGCTGATTCGACATCATCAAACTCTCTCGCGAGCTCGACTCCAGCCTTGATATTCTGCAGGCGCTCCTCAAGTTTTAGAAAAGGATGGAGCTTCCCCTTAAGCCTGCTGGCTTCCCTGACGGTTTGCTGGGCTGTGTTCTGATCGTTCCAGAAATCGGAAGCCTCCATCTTTTTCTCGATGTCAGCGATGGTGTTTTCCAGCGTAGGAACGTCAAAGGTACCTCCGGAGTTCCGACAGGCGGCCCTTTAGAGCTGCAGTGTCGAGCGCCTGGAGGTCATCGCT
>MDTD01161112.1_pt1 | contig 17261 bp, 32 predicted proteins | sample 811221 | NCBI WGS metagenome assembly MDTD01 (sample SAMN05326646, study PRJNA326480) | marine metagenome | isolation source: seawater | place: Pacific Ocean: South West | collected 2011 | reverse complement strand
TACAAATTATTTTATTCCATTCTCTAGCCAGTTCTTTAATCTCCTCCTGTGCGGTGTCTTCACTGCGTAAATTATACGCTCTAGAAAATGCAGCCAGTGAACCTGTCACGTAATAACTTGTGAACATTGATTGAGGCAAAACCATCCTGGCTTGTTCAGGACAAATATTTAATTCTAATAATGACTTATAAGTTCTCATGCACATAGAATATAATTCTCTTGGACTATTAGTTGACTGATCTAAAGCACGGTATACTCCATCAATAAACCAAATTTTCTGCTCCATTTCTTTCTCTGTCAAACCATCTTTGTCAGAACCTTGTTTAATATTATCTGCTTTAAACCTCCATGTCTCAGGCGAATAAAATTCAGGATCATTATCCACGTATCTTCTACTTACTTCATTGTAAGTAAAACCAATAGTGTGTTTAAATCTTTGTCGCGCAACAAAAATAGGCACAGTCTCTCTTAAAGTAATCGAGCAGTGAGTGAAGGGTGTGAAGTGATTGTGCTTTGCCAGGTATTTAATTAGTTTAATGTCTTTTTCATGTAGTTCTTTTTCAGTTGGTGGTGACTTAACATTCTTCTTCCATGAAGATTGCTTGTCAAAAGAAACTCTAGCGGCATTGACAACAGTAAGATCATCCCCTAAATTAGCTATAAGTTCAGCCTTCATTTAATCTCCTATCTGATATCTGTTCTAGTTTACTTTCTAAGTAAGTAACTTTTTTTCTCAAATAAATATTCTGCTCATTTAGTTCTGCTATTCTTTTATAATTATTATAAGTTGAGTTAGTCATTTGAGCTATTTGATCTTTTAATATTTTAACAATTGAACTTTCAGACTGGTCATACATTTGTTTTACTTTCTAATTATTTTTAAAACTTCATCACGCAAGACTTGCACTCTGGTAGCCAGGTCATGTAGCTGATGTTCTTGTTTTAAATTTAAGTAAGACATTTCATTTATCTTATCTAATACTTCATTAATAGTTGCAATTAAATAACAGTTATCTTTTTTTACTTCATCTAACAATCCCGATAAACTTGTCTGTAACATTCGCGGGTCTACTAATCTTCCTTCATTTTTACAAGCACGTAATTCATCTATCGTATTTTGTAGTGTCTTTTCCATTATGCGTTATCTCCAAAACCAAACTCAGGATAGTCCTCAGAGTATTGACTTAATCCCTCTTGTATATCTTGTAAATCTTTAAGTATATTTTCTATGTATTCTTGATTTATACTTCTAAATGAGTTTGAATTTAACGAATTAAAAATTAATTCTTTTAAGGATATGCTACTCATCATAGAAGGCGGGTGATCTAAGTTATCTCTGTACAAACATATGCTAGAAATTTTTTCTCTTCTTTCATACTTTAAGAAAACTTCCTCTACAATTTTAATCCTCTTCACAATTTTACTCCCCTGTAATAGAACTAACAAATAAAAGGGACAGGTCTATTAAATTAAATAAACCTGCCCCTGTAACATAACTAGTGAACACTTCTCAAAGATTCGGGTATAGAATTTTGTTCTACATGCCACTCTTCAAGGCCGTTCAGAAAGTCGTTAATGTCGTCCAGGTCTAACTCTTCTACATGGTTAGCATCTGCGACACCTACAAGATAATCTCTCATATATGAAGGGATTTCCTCATGTGATTTATACTTGTAAACCATCTCAACTTCCTTTCTCGTTATTGTTAAGCTGCTTCAAGAAACTCTTCAAACACTTTAGACTTAAACCATTTGCGTACAGTCTCTTGTCGCTTGAATAAACTATCATTGTCGGCGTTGCTACGCAATGGGAACCGTTCATCATTGTGACTAGCGTAATGCGTCATAGCTGAAGTAACAGCAAACACATTGTTACCTCTGTTATAAACCTCATCCGCATACTGAGCATACAGTCTATCTGCTAAAGTATTTTTTCTCTGTAGGTTTTGATTCTTAGTTAACTCAGAAAACAAAAGCCTGACATTGTGTAGAGAATTAAGTCTAGTATCTGCCCACTGTTGATGCATGGCTACTACACTCCTATAGTTTACTATGCAGTCTTGGAAGGCAGATATAAAGCCATCCACAACAAAATTCTTGGTGTGCTTGCGCCTGGTTACATCATAGTTACCCACAATCATACCATTAGTGCAGAAGGTATCTATCAAGCCACCATAGAAAACTACGGATGATGATCCATTAAAAGTATTCTTGAGAATAAATCTAAGGATCATATCTGTCTTATGTCCTACGTCTGTCTCAACAGATTTCTTAATAGTGGGAAAGATATACTCTGCATGACATACCGCGCCATTTTTAGAGATATGATCTTTTATCTGCACGTTTTCTAATACAGATGGGTCAAAGTAATTAATCATCTGTTCTTGTAGAGGCATAAGTATTTCCTCATTCTCTACTATTCTATAGTTAGATTTTACTACAGATAGGAAAGCATCCTGGTCCACAATGCCATCTCCGCGAGTTAACATTTTATGATTGTTAGCTTCGCAACCTGTAGTTTTTCCAATTACATTCTGCTCAAACACTTTAAAAAATATTTCTCTGTCGTTCGTGGTAGTAAGATTGTCTAACATTTTTTATCTCCTATTTGTTAGGTTACAGTTTAAGATGGAATAACTTTTCTAAATTATTTATTTTACTTTCTAACATCTCCACTTTCTTATGTAAAGCCTCTATATCAACTTTATTTACCTGCACCTCTAAAAGATTGCTATCAATTATGAGTGAGTGTTCCGCTATCTTATCGGTATGTTCCGCGTCAGTGATAGCTCCTTTAACACCTACCGCTGCACCACCAGCTAAAAGCATTGGCGCACAACCTCCCACAGTTACGACTAATAAAGTTAATAATAACATGTGTATAGCTACAAACTTCTTCATTTTTTTACTCCTTCGCCTATCCATGAATAAATAGTTATTTCTCTGTCCCTGTTAGCAGTCTCGCCATTAACAGGGCATCGTGTAATAATGATATTATCTTTCGTATCTATTACTAGATTAATCATCCTAGCTATAAATTCTTTTTTAGGTTGTTCTCCGTCCTCTCTCCAAAATATTTGAGAACATATCTCTTTTCTTTTATAATCAGGCGCATACTCTATGTATGCTGTCACCTGTTCTTTTTTTCCCATGTCAGCCTCTACGTTACTTTTAACTACATCTATCATGCTATTCACTACAGTCATAAATTTTCTCCTGGGTCTTCGCTTTCCCAATCTAATTGCCCTATTCTCATGGCAAAATTACGCGCATTTTTAGTATTAACTAATTCATATATTTCAGTAGATACATCCATGCCATCCTGATTACATACCTCTATATCTACGCCACAGATATCATTACCGTATACCTTTAATAACTTGTAAGCTATTTGATTTAAATTAGGGCCAGACATATCTATATTTATTGTCTCGCGCCTATGTCCTTCATAGCAGCCTGATATTCGCATTTTATTTCTCCTTAATACATCATACGTTTTTTTTCAGTGTACTTACCGTTATTAATAACAGTCTCATAGATTGCGTCAGCGTACCTATCCGAAAGAGACATAAGAATATTATGCTCTCTGCCGGTTAACTCATGGAATAAGATGCCATAGGTTAACAGGTTACTGTACATAGCCTCAAACACATCGTACTTTATATCTTTTTTTATTATATTTTTTTGTCTATCGTCCATTATTTCATACCGTACTTGTTGGCACTGGTTCTTTTTTTAGCATCATTTTTAACTTTACTTATCTTTTTTTTAGGTATGGTAGATTTTTTTATGTACCACCCTACTGTAGCACCTATGCCATAACATATTGCCGCAGAAGCAATAAGCATAAAGAAACACGAATCAGTCATATCAATTACCTTTTTTTCTATTCGCTTGTAAAAAGATGTCTTCTCGTTTTGTTGTATAGTTACTTGCAGAGTAGGACTTACCTTGAATTTCCCTAAGTTCTTTCTCGCCATATCCTAAACGCTCCCAAATAATCCTTCTGTTAACCAAGTGACTTTGTTCTATTTCAGCCTTAGACTGGCCGTTATATTCTACTGCATAATTCCTAACTAACAGCGCATTGTTTAAAGTTGTTTGTCTATCCACCCATGAGTCGTATATCCAAAACTCACCCAGTATCCTACCAAACTTACCTCTCTGTTTTTTATCTAAACGTGTGGATAGGTGTTGTATAGATCCTTCCTTTAGGAAATCTTTAACCAATGCTTTAGCCATCAAGCCAAAGTATTTTTCTTCTTTGTTTCTTGTCCTGCATTCTGGCGTATCAATGCCATACAATCTTATGCGTTGATTGTTTAGCCATACTCCGAAACCTAGATCAATATCTACATCTACCGTATCGCCGTCTACTACTCTGATTATTTTACATTTATATTTATACATTTGTTTTTCTTTCTATCTCTGTTGCTAAATATTTAAATTGCTCCGGTGTTAATACGTCACTCATTATTTGTGTGAATGTTCTAGCCTCTACTTTATTGCCTAGCATCCTATCCTTGACATTACACAACACTGTCATAGTTTTAAATATTAGGCTAGTCATACCAATTTGCTCCAAGTAATATAATTTTTGCCTCGTTCTCATCACCTACAATTTCTACTAGCTGTTCCTTACTTTCAGCATAGGATAGAACGCCGTCGAAGTATTGATAACAAACTTGTTCTACCAGTTCCTGGCTATCAATTCTCTGCATACTCATCTCGTACCTCACCTCGTATAATTACTCTGTAGCTATCCCTATTCATACACATTGTTCTAACTTTAGCTGGCTTGACTATCTCGCCTATATGAAACTCGCACGTATTCCTTAGCGTCGATACTTCGTAATAGTAATCATACTCTGGGTAAAAAGATACTACGTTTTTGTTATCACCACTAAAGTTATAACCTTGTTTTTTTGTGCGTTTCTCAATTAATGTAACGATTTTCTTTTCCATAGTATTGCTTCCTTATTTTACTAGGTGTTTTCCATGACAGTACAGGCACTGAAATAACTGGTATGTTACTAGGTTTTAATGTTTCAAAATCACAAGCGATATAATCACTATCGCGGAGATGTTTTCGTATGCCTACACTTTCCAGATATTGTACTGCCAAGTGCGCTGTCTCATAGTCTTGGTATGAATTGCCTATCTGAACAAGCATATGCGTGTCTCGAAATATGCCTATTACAAATCTTTTCTTTCGCCATATTTCCTGCTCTTCCTGATATGTGGGTTTAACATAGCCGCGCTTTTTAATTGTCCTGGTCATAGTTAATAATACCTCTCTATATCGTCGCGTTCTAAAACTTCTGGGTTATGTTTTAGCCAGTACTTTTCATACTCTGTTAGCGTGTGCTTCTGTATGTTCTTAGCATCGGGAAATTCCTCTTTCAAATCTTCTATTGTTTCATAGTCTACTCTGTAGTATGTCACACCCTCACAATTGCAATCTTCGCACTCATATTCTCTTTCCCAGTCACCATTTTCAACGCCATATATTTTGCCTGTGCCTTCGCATTCCTCACAGTCAATGGTAAACTTATAGAACATTGTTCTGCATCCTGTTTTGTTTGTAACTGTAGTATATTTATGAATGTGTCATAACTAAGGCAGTGTTTCATGTTCTTTTTCCATTATGTATTTGATCCATTGTTTAACGTCTTTTTTAGTTATGCCTAGATGTTTCAAACTACGTAGCTTTATATTATCTTCAATAGCAATATCTGCCATTAATTTTTGTGCAGCGCTATAATATTTTAATGCCATTGTCTTAACTCCTCATTTAAAATTATACGTCTATTACAAATCCGCTTGTGTCTTTCTTAGCTTTACCCTTTGCATACAGCGCTACCACCACGTTGTCAGGATCTAGGAAGCGTAGATCATCCTTATCCCCATCTATAACCGTGCGGCCTAGAAACTTCTTAGGGATACTATTCTTATCTCTAAACACTACTGCCATGTTAGCGCCATAACCGTTAGCGTATTCTAGAACCTTGTTACGGTATGTTTCATTTGCTTCCGAGTAGGACAAGGTTAGATGATAGTTACTCGGCCAGTTTTTGGCTACTCTGTTGTATACTTTGGTGTAATCGTAAAACTGAATAGATGGGTAGTCTATTACTATTTTCTTCCAGTTATAGTCACTTGTCCCATTCAATCGAACTACTGGTTGTATTCCCTTACGTTCACAATACTTTTGGAACTTGTCTAAGTCTTTACGTAATAGCGTATCAAATTCCTCTGGTACTTGTAACAGTAGCTTAGACTTCCTGTGTCTAGCAGCTTGCACGTTATTGAATGCGCCACGACCAGCAGTATTAAGACAACCCGCCTTACATCCTGCTAACCGTGCCATAGGACATAAGAAATCGTCAGGTAGTAGGTACATGATAGCGGTTAGGTATTCCGAACCATCGCCTTTAATTGTCTTAGCATTGTTGCCAACGCCTAATAATTTTAAACCGTTTACTATAGCCATTGTTTAAACTCCTGCTAAGATTGCTAGATAATGGTCCGCCACGAGGGCGAGTACGAATGTAGCGCCGCCCACAAGTATTGTTAAAAGCAATGTGTTAAAATCAAACATGATTATTCCTTAGTTGGTAGTGAGGGGTTAGAACGTTTAATCAGTATCATCCTCACCGCGTATTTAAGTTTGTTTTGAACGTTAGCTGGTAGTTTTTCAAACTCGGTTTTTAGTTCAGCGTTGCTTAGGCCATCAATTGAGTTGATGAAAGTAGCGACTTGTTTAATTTCATTTGATTTAGGCATTGTCTTCTCCTTAGTTGTGTTGCGGTGCAACATGGGTGAAACTGGTCTAGTGGTAGAGACACTATGCTCACAAGTTGAAACGTAAATCAAGAATTAATTTGATTAATTTACAACCTCACTTTGTAAACGTGGGAAGACTGATATTATTCCAAATTTTTTTTAATCATTTTGATAATCATACGGACATATTATAGCTATGCATTTAACGCATAAGTTATGCATTAGATATGCGTATGAATGTTAGTCTTCTGGGATTTTATATGGTGGATATTTATATATAAAGAAACAAGCATATAAATATATAAGTATATCCTTATATAAACTTTTCTTTATATAGTAGGGGAGGGGTATATACTCTTATTGAGCATATGGGGTATATGGTGTTCACCCTTTGTTCACGTTTTGTTCTTTTCACCTCCACTTGTTAGGAACAAACAGTGAACATAACATGAACGAACCATGAACATAAACTAATTGGTAGAACAAAACAAGAACATTTCAGGAACATATTGGCTATACCCCTGCAAAAAAATTTTGCTGCTTTGTTGTATATATATATGCCACTGACATATACGGACCAAAAATACAAGGCTTGCTAACAATACTAAAATTTACACAAAAAAAGAGGTGCATCCAATCTAGGAAACACCCCCTTAGTTTATTTTTAGCAATTTGTGCATAGTAAAATTATTTTTTAAAATGCGGCTTACTAAACTTTTTTCTTTTTCTTACCTCCACGACGAAGCTTTTTTAAATCGGCAGTAGTTATCTTGTTTCTTGGAGGAGCAACACGCGCCAGTCTTTTTTGTTTTGAAGTTAATTTTTTATTAGGCATAGTTACATACACACATCGTCATATAAAACATTCTTTGATCTACGATAGTTGTTCAGAGTTGCAGCATCAGCAGATGTTTCTTGTTTAAGAATAGAAAGCATCGATGATATTTTAGACACAGTAGTGCTACGATTAGAAAAAAATGTCTGTAAAAAATTATCTGCTCTTTCTAGCATCTATATATACTCTCCATAAACTCTTTGCAACAGTTATTAGAACTTTATTTTTGTTTTTCTTTTTGTTTCTTTTCTAACAGTTTTAAGTTACTGCTCTTTAGTGTCTCTATAGAGTATATTATAACAGATAAAAAACAATATTCAACAATAAAAAATTAAAAAAATAAAAAAAGTTTTAGAGTGTTGCATTTATGCAACTATGCTACCCTTGTTGTCTCTATTAGAAGCGGGTGTTAAAATTACACTTTGTTGTCCTACTGTAGGAGTGTCTGTCATGGAAGAAGTTAAATACTGTACGAATAAAGACTATTGTACTTGTGGTAAGGATGATGTATCTATAGATAATAATATATGCAATTGTAAATGTTGTAGAGAAGAAAGATCATCTGAACAAGAAGGAAATTAGTATGTGGAAGATAGTAGTTTTTATGGTTATGGGTATTACCGCAGATCAAGATATATATCCACTAACAAGCAATGAAGTTGATGCTATGGTTATTACTCACTATAATGGAAAGCCATTAGATTTTAAGACACAAGAAAAATGTTATGCACATATGTGGGAAAATATAGAAGCTATAAAAGAATATGCTTCATCAAGGTTTGAAGGTAAACCAGTAAGACAAATTATTTGCTCACAACAAACACAAATATAAAATGTCAGATTACCCAGAAGAAGAAGAAAAGCTAACCGCTGGTCAGGAAGAGGCTAGACAAGAGCAAGAGTTTAAGTATGCTACACTTCTTCAGGTAAGAAATAATTTAAAAGATTTAGTATCTCAGAAGTGTAGAAAAGATTTTCTTACATTTGTGAGAATGGTAGCGCCTACCCTGATATCTGATTGGGAAATGGGTAAGCATATAGAAGTTATATCAGACAAACTGCAGAAGGTAGTAGAAGGAAAGATAAAACGCCTTATGGTGTTTCTTCCTCCGCGTAGCAGTAAATCAGTAATATGTTCCAAGTTATTTCCTGCATGGTACATAGGTAAAAATCCTAATCACGAAATACTTACAGTCAGTCACTCAGATCAACTATCCAGTGACTTTGGCAGATCAGTCAGAGATATCGTAGGAACAGAAGAATTTATGGATATGTTTCCTGGGGTGAATCTTAGACAAGATGTACGTGCGGCAGGTAAGTGGAAGACAAACCTAAATGGTAGTTATTATGCTGCGGGTGTTCGCAGTCAGATTGCAGGTCGTGGCGCACACGTAGCTATCCTTGATGATGCAATGTCAGAAGAAGATAGTTTCTCTGATGCAGGAAGAAGGTATATCAAGGAATGGTGGCCGTCAGGACTACGCACACGTATCATGCCGAATGGCGCGATAATTATTATTAATACTCGTTATCATTATGACGATCTTTGCGGATGGCTGCTAAAGCAGCAAGAGAAGTTTGACATAGATACAGAGATGCGGTGGGATGTAGTAAGTATACCTGCATGGGTAGACGAAGACTCCAGTAAATTACTAGGTTTACCTATAGGAACAAGTTATTTTCCTGAGTGGAAAAGTGATGAAGTATTAAGACAAGATGAGATGGAAATACGGTCCACTAACGGATCAAAGTACTGGGAAAGCTTGTACATGCAGAATCCCACTCCTGATGAAGGCAGCTTAATTAAAAAAGACTGGATTAACTGGTGGGAATACGGCGATCCTCCTGGTTGCGATTTTATTCTACAGACTTATGATACGGCTTTTTCTACAAAGACAACAGCAGACTACTCGGTAATACAGACATGGGGTGTATTTTATTTCCATGATGATGATCCTCAGACAGGTGAGGAGAATGTAGCGTCCAATATTATACTGCTGGGAAGTAAGCGAGGCAGATACGAGTATCCTGATCTAAGACGTATAGCACAGGAGGAGTATAAAAAACACAGACCTGATTTTTGTCTTGTGGAGAAGAAGGCCAGTGGTCAATCTCTAATTCAAGATATGCGTAGAAGCGGTTTACCTGTTTTAGAGTATACTCCTGATAGAGACAAAGTTAGCAGAGTTATATCTGCATCGCCTATGTTGGAGTCAGGAAGAGTATGGCTACCAGATGGTAAAGGCTGGTCAAATGAATTATATGAAGAAATGATAATGTTTCCTTACGGTAAACACGATGACCAAGTTGATGCTATGACAATGGCTATTCATTATGTAAAAGATAGCTGGCGCTTAGAACATCCAGACGATCCTGATTGGGAAGACGATCAGGGTTATAGAAGTCAGAAGCGAGTTGCGTACTGGCGAGTTTAATATTATAATTAAAAATTATTTATTTAGCAAAGGTAACACACAATATGGCAACTGAACGTAATCCCTTTGATCCTATCCCACAAGTTCAAGTTACTCAAATAGAGATTGAACCAGAAAACGATGAAGCTACTATTGAATATGATAATTCTGATGGCGGTGTCATAGTAGAATTTAAAAACCCAGTAGAAGAACTTTTGTCTGATGAGCAAGTAGAAGAAACAAACGATGAGTTTTACAGAAACCTGGCAGATGACATAGATGAAGATATTCTGCAGGATATTGCTGAAGAAATCTACGATAATTATACAGCAGATAAAGACAGTCGCGGTGAATGGGAAAGTATGTTCGAGCGTGGCTTTGATCTTTTGGGATTAAAGCTGGAAGAAGCTTCAGAACCATTTGAGGGTGCATGTACTGCAGTTCATCCTGTGCTTATTGAGTCAGCAGTTAAGTTTCAGTCCAAAGCTACACAAGAATTGTTCCCCTCTGGTGGACCTGTTAAGTCTCAGATTATAGGAAATGCCTCTGAAGAGAAAGAAAATCAGGCACAACGTGTAGAAGAGTTTATGAATTATCAGGTCACAGACCAGATGACAGAGTATTTTGATGAGTTTGAAAGAATGCTCTTTCATTTACCCCTGATAGGTTCTGCATTTAAGAAAATTTACTTTGATTCGGGTCTAAATCGCCCTGTATCCGAGTTTGTCCCCATAGATCAGTTCTATGTATCGTACTATGCTACAGATTTACGCCGTGCAGACAGGTATACACACGTAATTTATCGCTCTCCAGTAGAAATGCGAAGAGATATTGCTGCAGGAATGTACTCAGACATAGAATTACCTGAAGCTTCTGTACCACAAAGCACTCCTATGTCCCAAAAAATGGACAATATCATGGGTTTATCTCCATCTGGGGACAATGATCCACAATATGTGCTACTGGAACAGCATTGTTATCTAGATTTAGAGGGATTTGAGGATGAAGAGGACATTGCTCTTCCATATATTGTTACAATAGAAGAAAAAAGTAGAAAGATACTGTCTATTCGCAGGAATTATGACAGGGATGACCCGCGAAAAGAGAAGAAAATCTTCTTCACACACTATCGTTTTGTACCTGGATTTGGTTTTTATGGTCTGGGACTGATACATTTCTTGGGTAATCTTACTATGACAGCAACTGCAGCTATGCGTAGCTTGGTGGATGCTGGTCAGTTTGCTAATTTACCTGGAGGTTTTAAGGCAAAAGGTATGCGTATTGTAGGAGATAATGATCCTATATCTCCTGGTGAGTTTAAAGAGGTGGAAGCTACAGGTAATGATATCTCTAAGATGATTATTAACCTGCCATACAAAGAACCTTCACAAACACTTTTACAGATGCTTAACTTTGTGACGGCAACAGCGCAAAAGTTTGCAGACACAACAGAACAAGTTGTGGCAGATGGTGTTAACTACGGTCCTGTCGGAACTACAATGGCATTGTTAGAAGCCAGCAGTAAATTTTTCAGTGCTATTCACAAGCGTTTACATAAATCTCAAAAAGAAGAGTTTAAACTTCTAGGAAGAATTAACTTTGAATATCTTCCTATGGAATCAATATGTGATATCCCTAATGGCACATTAAAAATATTCCGCAGTGACTTTGATGGCAGGATTGATATTATTCCTGTGTCTGATCCTAATATACCATCCTCTGCTCATCGTATGATGATGGCACAACTTGCACTTCAACTGTCTCAATCATCACCTCCAGGTATGTTTGATATTGAAGAGTTAAACAGAACAATTCTTAATGCAGCAAATATTCCTAACTTAGATAAAATTATGCCAAGCAAGCCAAAACCTGTACCGCTTGATCCTCTCAGTGATATCAGTGCAGCAGTTAAAGGTATGGCTATTAAAGCATTTCCTGGTCAAAATCACGATGCTCATATCCAAGTTAAAACTATGTACTTACAAGACCCTGCTAATGGTGCTAATCCGTTAATGCAACGTATTGCACCAATTTTAGAGGCTAACATGCAGGAACATATGATGTTAAAATATCAGGAACAAATTACTGGTATTACAGAAAATATGGTTTCCTCATATGGTGCTGAAGCAGAACAGCAGGGCATTGATCCTAATGATCCTAAAGTTATTGAAGCAGTCATGGCTACGGCTGCTCAACAGGTTATGCAAGCTAATCAAGTTGCTGCTATGCAACAACAAGCTATGTCGCCTGAAGCACAACTTGTTCAGATTGAAGCACAAAAACTTGGTATCGAACAACAGAAAGTTCAAGGACAAGCGGCAAAAGAAGCAGTTAATGCTGCTAATAAACAACGTGAACTTGATCTTAAAGAACTACAGATTCAATTGGACATGTTCAAAGAAGGTGCTAATATTACAGCAAAAGCAGAAGATTCTGAACGTAATAGAGAATCTAAGAAAGCTATTGCAGCTATGGAAGCACTACTTGAATTAGCAGACACAGAAGCAAATATTGATAGAGATAAAACTCTTAAAGCAGCAGACATGCTAAGTAAGTTTATCTCTGATAGTAATAAAGGATAACAATGGAATTTTGGGACGAATTAAATTTAAAGTTTGAAGAAAAGATAGAAGAAACAAAAAAATCTCTTGCATATGGAAACGCCTCTAGTTACGATGAGTATCGTCAAGCAGTAGGTCTTATAGAAGGAATTGAATTTGCACAAGACTTACTAAAGTACATAGTTAAAAATCGAATATATGAGGAAGAAGATTAATGCAAGCTGTTCAATTAGAAAAGTCAATTAACAATTCAGACTGGGCAAATCCAGATACTAACTTAGTTGATGTAAATGATTTACCAGATATTCCTGGTTATCATGTTTTAGTTCAACCAGTTTTTGTAAAAGAAAAAACTAAGGGTGGTATTATTATCCCAGAAAAACTAAAAGATGATATTGCATATCTTACTACTGTAGGTAGAGTTTTAAAGTTAGGAGACTTAGCTTATAAAGATAAAGAAAAGTTTCCTTTAGGCGAGTGGTGTGCTACAGGTGATTATGTTTGCTATGGAAAATTTAGTGGACAAAAGTTAGTATACAAAGGTCTTAAACTACTTCTTTTATTTGATGATCAAATAATTATGAGAGTACAAAGTCCAGAATTATTAGATCCGACTTTTAATCTTTCTAATTAATTTGTATATTTATATTTAATAATATAAAATATAGTCAAGGCGTAGGATAAACCTCAATTCGTTAGGTTCGCCACTAGCGGTATGTAAAGGAAAAGTAATGAGTGAAAATCAAGAAGAATGGTCAACCATTGAAATAGATGGTGGAGAAAAACAAAAAGCTGTTGAATTTGAAGTTGAAGGTGAAGAAGTTAAAGAAGAACCTGTTCAAGCTGTAGTAGAAGAAAAAGTAGAAGAAGTACAAGAAACTACACAGCCAAAAGAACAAGCTGAAGATAAAGAACAGCCGGTAAAAGAATTAGAAGGTATTGAGACTAAAGGCGCGGAAAAGCGTATCAGACAATTAATTCGTCAACGTAAAGAACGCGACGAAAAACTTCAGAAGATGGAAGAGCGTCTTAATACACTTCAAGGTGAACTACAACAAAAAGAAGAACAGTTATCTACTTCTATAAAAAGTTCTATTGATAGTAGTGAAGTTCAATTAAATAATAATTTAGAGTCTGCTAAAAGTATTTATAAACAAGCCATTGAAAGTGGTGATGTAGATGCTCAAGTTGCAGCACAAGAAAATATTAGTAAAGCATACGCTGAACTTAGTCAAGTTAATAATCAGCGCACAGCTTTAGAAAACTATAGTACACAGGTAGAGCAACAACAGGTAAGTCAGCCACAACAACAATCACCTAAGTATGATCCTAAAGCTGTTGATTGGGCAGCTAAGAATGATTGGTTTGGCAAGGATCAGATAATGACTACTGCAGCTTTATCTATAGATCAAGAATTAAAAGATGAGGGATACGATCCTTCTGATGATGACTTTTATGAGGAAATTGATAGCAGACTACGCAGTCGATATCCTCAAAGATTTCAGGCTACTCCTACTCAAGAACCTGAAACACCTCGTTTGCAGGATACATCGTCAAATTCTGCTCAAGTGGTAGCTGGTGCATCACGCACACCTAAAACCTCTAAGAGTAACAAAGTTAAACTAACACAAGAAGATGTTCGTTTAGCTAACAAATGGGGCATATCACTTGAAAAGTATGCTGCGGAAAAGCTGAAGGTTGAGAAAGCCGAAGGCGATTACACTAGCATTTTTAATTAAGCGTGGAAGGAAAACTTACAATGGCACGAAATACAAACTCACGTAGTACAAGCACTAGGGAAGCTAAACCTCGTAGGACATTTGAAGAACCAAATTGGTTAGACATACCACCTACTGTTACAGAACGATTCAAAAGTGAAGGCATGTCTTTGCGTTGGATTCGTATGACTATCAAAGGTAATGACGATATTCAAAATATGAGTAAGCGTCAAGCAGAAGGTTGGGAGATAGTTCAGTCCGAGGAAGTTCCCGAAATGACACACTCCTCTGTCGTGAGAGAGGAAGGACGATATTCAGGAGCAGTCTGTCGTGGAGACTTGGCTTTGGCAAAAATGCCAACTGACCTGGCTGAATCACGTCAAGAATTTTATGAACAAAAGAGTAGAGAAGCGGTAGGTGCTGTAAACGCACAACTAATGCGTAATTCAGATTCACGTATGCCAATTTCAAACTCTAGTCGTTCAAGGGTAACTACAGGAAGGCAACCTTCTTTCCAAGAATAGCTTTCCTGTTTGTCATCGTAACTTTAAAACAAGGAAAGGAATAGTGTTATGACTGATACTAAAGCACTAAACGGCCTTACTCCTTCTCGCAAACGTGGAGGTGCATCTAACAGCACTGCTACGAATGAATATCCCATTGCAAGTGGTTTTGGAACCAATATCTTCAGTGGCGATATTGTATGTAATGCTGCAGGAAATGTGGTCGTTTTAAGCGTTTCAACTCAAAAAGCTATAGGTGTTTTTCAGGGTTGTAAATACACTGCTGACGGTGAAATTAAGTATTCTAATTATTGGCCTAGTGGCACATCATCTGATGATGCGGTAGCATTTGTTGTTGATGATCCACAAGCTACTTTTATAGTTCAGGCTGATGCTTCTGTCACCGCTGGTGATATTATGTCGCAGAACTTTAGTTGCACATTGGGTGCAGGTTCTACGGTAACTGGTCGTTCAGGCTTCGGAATTGAAGCTGCTTCTCGCACTACCACTACAGGTGGCATGCTTCGTGCTATTTCTGTATTGGATGAGCCAGGAAACGATATTACTGTTGCTGCAGATCGTGCCTTCCCAAAACTTGAAGTTCGTATCGTACGTCACGTAGATGCTTACATCTCCGCTGACTCGTCAGCTAACTAAGGAAGGGAGTAATAACAGATGGCTATTAATCGCTCTAGTATTGCGAAAGAACTGCTCCCAGGATTAAACGCTGTATTTGGTATTGAATATAATGATGTGGACAATGAACATGCTCCGCTCTTTGATATTGAACAATCAGATCGTGCGTTTGAGGAAGAAGTTCTATTCACCGGCTTCGGTACAGCACCTGTTAAAAGTGAAGGTGCTGCTGTTCAGTTTGATGATGCACAAGAAGGCTATGCTTCTCGTTACAGTCACGAGACAATAGCTCTTGCTTTTGCAGTAACTGAAGAAGCTATGGAAGACAACCTTTATGATACTTTTGCTAAACTACGTGCGCGTGGTCTTGCCCGTGCAATGGCAAACACTAAACAAGTTAAAGCTGCTGATGTTTTCAACAACGGCTTTGCGGCAGGAAGTCCTGGTGGGGACGGACAGCCTTTCTTTAGTGCAAGTCATCCAGTAGTTGGTGGTGGTACACAATCAAACACTCTTGGTGCTACTGATCTTTCAGAAGCGTCTCTTGAGTCGGCTTTGATTACTATCTCAAAAGCAGAAGATGATCGTGGTATTCTTATTGGTCTACAGGTTGAGTCACTTCATGTGCCTTCGGATCTTGCTTTTACAGCAGACCAAATCTTGAATAGCACAATGTCAACAACGATTGGGGTTAACCCAACTACTGCTGCAAACGGTGCAACGAATACAAATGATATTAATAGTATTCGTAATCAGGGTCTAGTTCCTGGTGGCTTTTATGTAAATCGTAGGTTCCAAGACAGCAATGCTTGGTTCTTGCGTACTGATTGCCCAAATGGTGCTAAGATGTTTGTTCGTGCGCCTCTTCAAACTAAGATGGAACCTGATTTCGATACAGGCAATCTTAGATTTAAAGCGCGTGAGCGTTACAGCTTCGGCTTCTCTGATTGGCGTAGCTATTACGGTGCTTCAGGTTCTTCCTAAGTTCCGTTTAAATTAAGCTAAATTAAGTGAGGGTGGAGAGAGAGAAATAAAGTTCTTTTTCTTCACCCTTTTTTAATTACCATTATTGTTATATAATGTAACTAATTAAATTCTTTTTATGTAAAGGAACAAAATATGGCTACCACTCTTAGACAGGGATTTATAACTGGAAGTGGGTCAGTTCTTGATACTGTAACCAGTGTTTCTCTTTCAGACACTCGTATTCGTTCTGTCTTTGCTTCAGGTGTAGGAAATTTTCTTATTACTGGTACATCTACTGATGCGCGAGGTACAGTTAAAGGTAATAATATTAGATTTGTAAATACTACAGCATCTGATGCAAATGAACTTTATTTTTCTGATTTAGGCATACCTATGAAAGGTGTAGTTCGTGTTTCTGCTCCAAGTTCAACAGCTACAGTAGCAGTTTTCTATGGCTGATTATACTTTTTTAGTAAATGATATTATTCAGGCATCTGAAAATGAGGGAACAGAGTTTGTTAACTATATTCCCAAAATGGTTAATCGTGCCGAAGAGCGTCTGACAAAAGATTTAGATGACTACGGTTTAGTTTCTTATACCTCTGTTGCTGTTTCTTCTGGAAACAATATCCTTACCTTACCTACAGGAACACGTATAGTTAAGAATATTAATATTGTAAGTGACTCTACAAAGATTAATTTACTGCAACGAACTGATGAGTACATTAATGACTATTGGCCTGTAAGTGCATCAACTGATGAACCAAGATATTACGCACCTCGTAATAACTCCACAGTTTTAATAGCACCTACTCCTGCATCTACTTACAGTGGACAGGTTGT
>MDTD01045891.1_pt1 | contig 17262 bp, 6 predicted proteins | sample 811221 | NCBI WGS metagenome assembly MDTD01 (sample SAMN05326646, study PRJNA326480) | marine metagenome | isolation source: seawater | place: Pacific Ocean: South West | collected 2011 | reverse complement strand
CAAAGTCGATGGTGTGACACGTCGTACAGTCGCGGACATGCGTGAATTAGAACATGCATCGGGCCCGACGTCTCGAATCATGCTCACTCTTTGGTGACTCACAAAAAGAAGTGCTCAGGTAGGCTAGCCCCGCCTCCCAAGAATCGCTATACTGCGCAACGATCGTCAAATACCCTCTGGGAGACGCAACGATGCGCGCTATTTCGATGTTTTTGAGTCTGTGGATGACCGTTTCCTTGGTTGGATGCCAAAAGGAACTCCAGGTAGACAAATTGGTCCTCTCGATGAGTTCGGACCTTCCTTCGGGCGGAGAGAACCTCACAGCCCTCAAAATCCGTTTCTATGCCGGTGGTGTTCGCTTTCCCGAGGCTTCCAGCACATCGGTCACGGACGCTGGAGATATTCCCGCCATCGAAATTCCGCTAAGCGTCTTTAAAAACCCGGTGGAAGCGCCGGTCATTATCAACCTGCCCTATGGTGGAAGTACGTTCAGTGCCACCGGAGGCGTCGCTACGCTACACGTGACCGGATGGGCGGACGACCAGGTCGTGACCTACTACGAAGGCGAGATAGACCTATCCAAAAACGAGATCGTGCCCATTCGACTAGGAGCCGTCGACCCCGCCTGCGATGAAGACGGTGACGGCTTCCTGAATTGCAACAAGAAGGGTTGCTGCACGGACGGTAGCTCTCCATTAGGGGATTGCGAGCCTACCGAAACTCAAGCCCATCCGTGGGCCACCGAGGAAGTCTGCGAGCCATGCGATGACAACATCGACCAAGACTGCTCCGGACAAGACCAACCCTGCATCGACGAAGATAATGATGGCGTTCAAGACTGCCTTGAGGTCGCCGAGGGTTGTGGTGTCGGTGACCCCAATCAAGCGCCAGGTCTTCCGGAGATCTGCGACGGCGCCGATAATAATTGTGACGGTTCGGTGGACGAGGGCTTCTTCCTAGCTATCGGAAACAAGCTATTGGGTCCCGGCGATGATTGCGGTTTTGGCGTCTGTGCAGGGGGCGTCGTCGAATGTGATGCCAGTGCTCCGAACGGTCTGAGTTGTACCACGGCTGACAAGGCCAGTGAGGAGGACTGCAGCGACGATCTAGACAACGACTGCGATGGGCAGGTCAATAACGGTTGCAACCAGAACGACTGGGATGGTGATGGTCAAACTGAAGACGAGGGAGATACCCGCCCCTACGATTCGTCGTATTACACCGGTGCAGAGGAAGGATGCTGCCTCGCCATTCACGAGGGTGATGAGAATGCCATCGCCGATTGCGACAAGAATTTGGATGGCGAAGTGACCTTCTGTGCTGCAGACGACCTGGATGGAGATGGACAATCTCCTCCGCAAGACTGCAACGACGAAGACCCGATGATTTACGACGGGGCACCTGAGAAATGTGGTGATGGGATTTTGCAGGGATGCTTCAACGATCCTGACTGCGGCTCGGTTGTTGATGCCGATGGCGACGGTTGGAGCCCGCCCACCGATTGCGACGATTCGGATCCAGACCGAAACCCGGAAGCAGCAGAGCTGTGCGACGGTATCGATAACAACTGCAACCAACTCGTCGACGAGGGTAACCCGGAAACAGACAATAGTGCGCCCTGTGGCTCCGACATAGGCGAATGCGTTCGAGGGACCACAACCTGTGCCAATGCATCTGGCTACAAGGGAACCATCGTCTGTGCAGACGAGACGGTGCCAGCACCCGATGTATGCGACGAACTCGACAACGATTGCGACGGTGATGCTGACGAAGATTATACCGACGGCGGTTCCGTGAAACTTACCGACCTCGACGGCACGCCCAACCTTGCGAAGGGAGATTCCTGCGGCGTCGGAGCCTGCGCGGGCGGCCAAGTCGTTTGCGGTGATTCCGAAACCCAATTGACGTGCACCAGTTATGACCAAATTGGACCAGAAATCTGCGACGGTATCGACAACGACTGCGACGGCGAAATCGATGAGGATTTTAAGGAAGGCGGCAGCGTCACATACACTGACCTCAGCGGTACAACTGGACTCACGCTTGGAAAGAACTGTGGTTTAGGCTCGTGCTCGGGCGGAAAAGTTGTGTGCTCCGACGACCAAACAACACTGACATGCTCAACCGCCGATAAAGCCTCTCAAGATATCTGCGACAACAAAGACAACGACTGTGATGGTGACGTCGACGAAGACTATAAGGATGGCGGTGCAGTCACCTATACCGATTTAGACGGTAAAGGCGGCTTGGCACTCGGCGATGGTTGCGGTGTCGGAGCCTGCCTGGGCGGTATCGTGACGTGCTCAGCCGACAAAATCACCCTCTCCTGCTCGACTGAAGCCAAAGCGACTGCCGATGTGTGTGATGGACAAGACAACGACTGCGACGGAAAGACTGACGAGGATTATAAGAACGGCGGTTCGGTCAAATACACGGACTTGAATGGACAGGGAAATAAGGTCCTGGGCAATTCATGTGGTGTGGGCGAATGCTCCGGCGGTAAAGTCGAGTGTGCTCCTGACACCATCTCGCTGACATGTTCGACCCAGGACAACTCTGCACCTGAGCTTTGCGATGGAAAGGATAACGACTGCGACGGAAGCAGTGACGAAGACTTTAAGAACGGCGGAACCGTCAAGTACACATCACTCGATGGTACAAAGAATCTGGTGCTCAACAGCGCCTGCGGAAAAGGCGAATGCGGCGGCGGTAAAGTCGAATGCAGTCCGGATGGCGTCACACTCACCTGCAGCACGGAAGATCAGGCCAGTGCAGACATTTGCGATGGAAAAGACAACGATTGCGACGGAAAGACCGATGAAGACTTTACGGTCAACGGCTCCGTTAAGTTTGTCGACTTAGACGGCTCCGGAAACAAGCACAAAGGCTCTTCCTGCGGCGCAGGTGAATGTAAGGGTGGCCAGGTCGTGTGTTCTGCGGACGGAAACGCGCTCGAATGCTCAACCCACAATAAGGTCGCTGCGGACATCTGCGACAGCAAGGATAACGATTGCGATGGCGACGTGGATGAGGAGTTCAAGAACGGCGGTTCTGTCACTATGACAGACATGGCCGGAAACGATGACCTGGTCTTGAGTGACACCTGCGGCGAAGGAAGCTGCGCAGGCGGAAAAGTCGTATGTGGAGCGGACAAGAACAGCCTTATCTGTAACAGTGAGGGGAATGCCTCTGCTGAACTGTGTGACGGGGATGATAACGACTGTGATGGCAGCACGGATGAAGACTTCAAGGTGGGGGGCACCAGTAAGTTCACCGACCTCGCAGGCAATGGCGGAAAAGTTCTCGGGTCCAGTTGCGGAGCAGGCATCTGTTCCGGCGGAAAGGTTGTTTGCCGCGCAGACGGTAGTGGCATGGAATGCGACAGCGAGAATGAGGCCACTGCAGAAACATGCGATAACGCAGACAACGACTGCGACGGGAAGACTGACGAGGATTACAAAGACGGCGGGATCTCCAGCTACACAGACCTTTCTGGAAACGCCGGCCTGACCCTTGGGGACTCCTGTGGAAAGGGTGAATGCAAGAACGGCGAGGTCGTTTGCCGCGAGGACCAAGCGGGACTCACCTGCAATACTGAAGCGAATGCGACCGCGGAGCTGTGTGATAGCAAAGATAATGATTGCGACGGCAAGACTGACGAGGACTACAAAAACGGCGGTTCCGTCACCATGACGGACCTGGCGGGCAACGCCAACTTGGTCCTCAACGATCCATGCGGCGAAGGAATTTGTAGCGGCGGTAAGGTCCAGTGTAACGGTGACCAAACCGGACTCGTATGTAACACCGAATCCAATGCCGGAACGGAAACCTGCGACGATGCGGATAACGATTGCGATGGAAGCGTCGACGAAGATTTCGGGGCGAATGGCTCGATTAAATACACAGACCTATCCGGTAAGAGCCGCTACAAAGGACAAAACTGCGGCACAGGTGTGTGTTCGGGATCCAAAGTCACGTGCACAGAGGATGGGAACGGGCTCCAGTGCCCGAACGAGGCCAACGCATCGGCTGAGCTTTGTGACAACCTCGATAACGATTGCGATGGCGAAAAGGACGAAGACTTCAAGGATGGGACGATTACCTATACCGACCTGGCCGGTAATGCGGGTCAAGTCCTTGGGGATAGCTGCGGTGAAGGAAGCTGCAATGGCGGAAAAGTCGAGTGCGGCAACGGTGGTGCCACCCTCGTTTGCACGACTGAAAGCGGTGCTGGAAGCCAGGTCTCCGGAGAACTTTGCGACGGACAAGATAACGATTGCGACGGCGAAGCCGATGAGAACTACAAGAACGGCGGCGGCATCACGATGACCGACCTGGCCGGCAATGCGAACCTAGCCCTGGGTGCTAATTGCGGCGCAGGTGCATGCTCAGGCTCGAAGGTAGAATGTTCGGGAGACGGAAACAGCCTTGTATGTCCCAACGATGCCAATGCCGTGGCCGAGAGCTGCGATGGTGCGGATAACGATTGCGACGGACAAACGGACGAGGACTTCAAGAATGGTGGCTCGGTCACCATGACGGACCTCGCAGGCAATGCGGATCTCGTTCTGGGCGATAACTGCGGAGCGGGCGCATGCACAGGCTCCAGCGTGGAATGCTCGGCGGATGGTAACGGTCTCGTGTGTCCCAACGATGGCAACGCGGCCGTTGAGTCGTGCGATGGCGCGGACAACGACTGCGACGGACAAACGGACGAGGACTTCAAGAACGGTGGTTCCGTCACGATGACTGACCTCGCCGGGAATGCTGACCTGGTCTTGGGCGACAGCTGCGGTACGGGCGCATGCGCGGGCTCAACAGTCGCATGCTCGAATGACGGGAACGGACTCGTCTGTCCGAATGATGGCAACGCGACCACAGAACTTTGTGACGGCGCGGACAACGATTGCGACGGACAAACGGACGAAAACTACAAAGCGGGTGGAGACGTCGCAATGACCGACCTTGGCGGAAACGCGGGGCTCGTTCTGGGCGACAGCTGCGGAACCGGCGATTGTGCGGCAGGTGCGGTTGTTTGCAACGGTGCCCAAACGGGTCTTGAATGCGACTCTGAAGTTGGCGCAGGAAGCCAGGTCACGACCGAGTCATGCGACGGCACGGATGAAGACTGCGACGGTGCCTTAGATAATGACGTCGATGCCGGCGACGAGAACGCCTGCACCGATGGCGTGTGCGCCGGAACCTCGACCCCAACCTGCTCGGCGGGCAGTTGGGAGTGTAATTCCACCAGCCCTGATTTTGGTGCAGAGGAACAGCTCTTCCTTTGTGACGGTCTAGATAACGACTGCGATGGTGTGGTCGATGAAGACTGTGCGGCCATTGACATGGCAACACCGGTCTCAAGCAACACAAAGATCAGCGATGTCGAAGGAAACTTGGGTCAAAGTCTAGATGACGAAGACAAGTTTGGAACGTCACTAGCGGCCATGGGTGACTTAGACGGTTCGGGACGCACCTGGTTTGCGGTTGGCGCACCCGGAACCGATGGGGGCAAAGGCGTTGTTTACCTCCTGAAAATGAAGGGAGGAGCATTAGGGGCTGGAATGGGAGAGGTAGACTCATCTATCAAGATCGATAATTCGACACTCAAAAGCACGCTAGACTCCAACGATTTCTTCGGCTACAGCGTCAGCAACCTAGGCGATCTTGATGGTAACGGTGTACCGGATCTTGCGGTTGGAGCCTACGGAGACGACGACGGTGTCTGCCCGGCTTGCTCTGCGAGCACCGGAGCCGTATATATTTTGCTGCTCGAGGCGGATGGAAGCGTCAAAAATGAAGTTAAGATCGATGCAGACACCGCTGAGCTGGTGGGACAACTTGAGACGAATGACCTTTTTGGAATGGCAGTCGCTGGAATTGGAGACCTGAACGGTGATGGCGTGCCCGACATGGCGGTCGGCGCCATTGGCGATGATGATCTCGCTGCGGATGCTGGCGTCGTCTACATCCTCTTTTTGGACAGTGATGGCAGTATCAAATCATTCCGAAAAACGACGGAACAAGACGGTGCCTTTCTAACAACAGCCGTGAATGTTGTAGCTGATGATGAATTTGGTTTCTCTCTAACGGCCATCGGAGATGTAAATGGAGACGGTGCTGTAGACCTCGCTGTTGGTGCAGTCCGTACGACCGTAAACGGCAAAGGCTATCTCGGTGCCGTACACATTCTGTTCATGGATACCAACGGCGCTGTAAAGTCCCACACCCGCTTTACGGAAAATGAGGGCGGATTTCCTAGTTCACTAAACACCGGCGCGAAACTAGGTGCCGCTGTGGTCGGAGTGGGGGACGTTAATGGGGACGGTATCCCAGACCTTGCGGTTGGCGCGGAGGCCGATGATTCCTTCGGTTCTGCGACTGGCTCGATATGGATTTTGACGCTGGACGTGTTAGGTGCCATCCAAAACTCTGTGAATGTCATGGACGGCGCTGGTGGCTTCAATGCTACCATCGAGACGTCAGACTACTTCGGGCGAAGTCTTGCTGCACCGGGAGCCTTTAACTCAGAGGATGGAACACCGGACCTAGTCGTTGGAGCACCGGGTGATGACGATGGGGGCAACGAGCGTGGTGCTTTTCATGTCCTCTTCTCCGCGCCATCACCCTAAGAGCCTTTCGAAAAAACGAAATGCGCGGCATACGCCCCCTTGATGGGGGCGGTGTCGACCTTCGACCGGAATTACCTTGAGGGGGTTGGACCTCCTCCCTATATTCCGCGCTCCTCGTGAACTGGGCTAGTGAATCCCAGCCGTAGGAAGGAGTTGTCGATGCGTTTGGCTTGGATTCTTTGTTTCTCGTTTTTCTTGGGTGCATGCGTCGTTGACACCACCGCAGGGCCCGACTCAGATCAGACGGACCAAACACAGCCCGTCGATCCCAACGATCCAACCAATCCCACGGACCCCACGGACCCCACGGACCCGACCGATCCCACGGACCCAACCGATCCCACGGACCCGACCGATCCCACCGATCCCACGGACCCGACCGATCCCACGGACCCAACAGACCCAACCGATCCCACGGACCCACCAACCAACGGAACGGTCGGTGACGCATGCGCAAAGAACGCCGATTGCTCTGGCACCAACGCAGCGTGCCTGAACCTTCCGAACGGGTACTGTACCCAATCAGACTGCACGTCCGTGGGCTGCCCCGAAGGCTCAGCCTGCTACCAATTTGAAGGCGATGCCACCTATTGCATTAAACAGTGCAACAGCGACGCCGATTGCCGAGTCGATGAAGGCTACGAATGCGACGCGGACAACACATGCTGGCCTTCCGCCGACCAACCGACTCCAACGGGGGCAAGCCCCATTGGTGGTCCCTGTGGGTCGGACGCCGATTGCAAAGACCAGGGCGCAACCTGCTACCCCGAAAATGGTCAAAGCGGCCCGACAGGGTTCATCAATGGCTACTGCATCAAATGGGAGTGCACCGCCGACAGTTGCCCCGCAGGCGCGACCTGCCTGACTGTGACGAACGACGGAGCAACGGCATGTTTCGCATCATGTGCCGCCGATGCCGACTGCCCACAACAGCTCGGGTATATGTGCTCGGCTCAAAGCAACACCTGCTGGCCAGGCTGTAATGGCGATGCGGAGTGCCCGGCAGGATATGGATGTCATCCGGATGTCGGTGGCTGCGTCAAGGGCTGGTCCAACGAGCCCTTCGAATGCGACGACCAAAGCTACGAGCCCAATGACTCCATCAATCAATCCGCAGACCTCACCACGGCGACGAATCAAGCCGATGTGGACTTATGCAGCGGCGATATCGATTGGTACAAAGTCACCTTCCCCAAGGGCCATATCGGAACGGTCGGTGCCACCTTTAACCATATCAAAGGCGACCTTGATCTCTTGCTCTACGATGCTAGCGGGAAATTCCTCGGCAACCGACTGTGGCAGGGTGCACCGGAGAACTATCCGGCCAATTACCGAAGCAATGAGAGCAATTATGAATTCCTCTCCGTGATGAACCAAAATGAAGACGTGACTGCCTATTTCAAGGTTCAAGGCTTCAACGGGGCCAAGAACAGCTACACACTGGAAACCAAGTCCACCGAATGGAAAGATGGCCCTCTTTGCACCGCTTTTTACTCCGAGGCTGAATGCGCCGGCTACACCGGTGCACAAGCTGGGAACCTCAAGCAATTCCCTCATCCGAGTGCGACGGACCCCTACGTTCCTAACGGATACATCTTCGACTCCTATGGTTCCTACCGATGGATGCGACGGGAACTCATCATGCTGGTTCGCCACGGTATCCATGAAGTCCAGCAGCAATTTAATGGCACCACCGCCCTTGGTCTCATCGATATGTGCGACAAGGAAGGTATCACCCCCGGATTCGACGTCGGCTCGCCGCGTCACCCAGAATCCACGCATGACCAAGGTGGAAACATCGATATCGCCTACTACCAAACGGACGGAAATAACTCGGCCGAGTCGGTTTGTGGCCCGAATAACACGGCGAATGATGGCTACTTCTGCACCAACATTAACAATCACATTATGGATGTTCCGCGAACGACCTACTTCATGGTTGTTCTATCCAACCACCCACGCATTCGAGTCATCGGTGTGGACACACTCTTGGCGCCGCTGATTCAGCAGCAAGCTCAGACCTTCAAGAACCAAGGCATCATTACCCAAACCGAATACAACAACCTCATCAAGCATATGGCATACGGAGAGGGGTGGCCCTTCCACCATCACCACATGCACGTCAGCATGAAGTGGTGGTCGCAAGGAGTCGGTAATGGATTCTTTGTTCCTAAAGATCCACCCGTTGGTTGCGGCTTCCGAATGCCAGGCGATGGTCCTCTTCCGATGAAAAAGGGTGACTTCCACCCTCATCCCTAATCTCGAACGGGCTTGAGATAGACGCTTGGGCCCCTTTTCGGTAGAAGGCGGCCCATGGACCGACTTCAGAACATGGCGACATGGCTTCGGCAAGGACTCCGAATGGACTTCTTTGTCTTGGGGCTGCTTATGTTCACTGTGTTTCCATACAGTGCGCGGCTGAACAATCCGAACGAGCGGACTCGGGTCCTTCAAGCATGGGCCATTGTCGAACATGGACAACTCCACATGGGTGAGACTATCCGCGACCGTCGGGGACGAATTCTCTTCAAGGACATCCACGGAAATCTGTCCCGCCGTCCTTTCGTGAATGACATCGCTCTCGTCTGCGAGGATCCAACGAAGGAGCCTCCCAAGTGCGTGGGCAAGATTTATCCGGCGAAACCACCTGGCGTCACGCTTCTTGGGGTTCCATCTCTTTGGCTCGCAAGGGCTGTGACGTTTATCGAAGATCCGCCGATTGGGGAGTCCGGTGTGACCCCCAAACAAATGCATCAGGCCAAACGTAAGTGGCAAAAGATCGTCGAAGCCAAAGCCACCTGGGTGTTGCGATACGGGGGTGTGGTGATTCCCCTCCTCATCGCACTTTTAACCTTCGTGGCTCTCCTGCGGCGTGCAGGGCTCTCAGAGAATGTCGTACGTTTCAGTCTGTGGACGACGACTCTAGGAACAACGCTCTTACCCTATGGCATCATCTTTGTTGGACATGCCTTGGCAGGTGCATCCCTGCTCGCCGGTTTCGTGCTCTTAACACGGGCCCATGAATCATCTCGACCAACGCTGATTGCTCTGGCTGGTGGTCTTCTCGCTGGTTGGTCCGTTCTACTGGAATACCAAGCGGTCGCCCCTCTTCTCGCCCTTTGCCTCTGGGTGGTGGCAACTCGAAAAGGTCGCAAGACAATCCTAGGGTTTGCAGCCGGCTCGGGCATGGCCTTGGCAATCTTTGCCTGGATACACAACGCCATGTTCAACAGCCCTTTGAAGACAGGGCATTTTTTCCTCACGACGGCGCACAATCGAGAAGGACAAAGCTCGGGTTTTCTCGGTGTTGACGGGCTTCATTCTGGATCGCTTATCGACCATTTCTTCGACCCCTACATGGGGATGGCTCCCCTGATGCCGTGGCTCTTTGTAGGCTTTTTCGCCGGTCTCTGGGCGCTGCTTCGGCCGGGATTATCCAAACTGCCCACGGGGGATGCGCGGGCACTTGTCGCAATGCCTCTTCTTTCCCTCCTCTTCGTCACGACGTTGGGTAATTGGCGTGTGATGAATGGCTGGTCCATTGGGCCACGCTACCTTCTAGCTGCCATCGTCCCTTTTGCGGCTGTGGCCAGTATCGGATGGGCCTGGCTTATGGATAAACATCGAATGCTTATTCCGATCTGCGGCGGTTTAGCCCTCGCCTCCATCGCGATTATCGTGACCATGACGGTCACCTTCCCCTCCCCTACCAATGCGATTCTGAGTCCCTTTGGTGAACTCAGTTTGCCACTTCTGAGTGAAGGCGTAGGTGTCAAAAACATCTTCATGAGCCTAAGCGAATCCAGCATCACGCTGGTTGCTGTCATTTTCGGACTGGCGGGTCTCGGAGCCTTATGGGGATTACTCCGAGTTCAAGAGACGAAAAACGCAATCTGGATGGGCGCTCTTTCGATCGGGATCGCCCTTCTCTTCGTCTCACAACTCAGCGCTCATCGGGCGACTGATCCCAAGGTGCTGGAGAGAAAGAAAGCGAGCGCACTCAAGGTTGTTGAAGGCGTAGGCCCCGGCACAGGGAACCACACCTTCTTTCCAACCTACGACTAAAGGGCTTGAACCTCACGGCGTCGCCGTAGAAGGACCAATGCCACCAAGCCGAGAACGGCTAAGTCGCCAGCGCCTGGAAGCCCGGAAGAACCCGTAGCGCAAGAGCCGCATCCACCGCCATCGACGGTTCCGTCACCATCATCGACATCTGTGCCAGTATCGGGCGCATCCGCCGCATCGGCGCATGTTCCCTCTTGGCAGGTAAGGCCCTCATCGCAAACGCCACATACGCTTCCGCAACCATCTGGGCCGCATGATTTTCCGTCGCATGAAGGCTCGCATCCCTCTTCAGAGCACTGTCCAAAGTCATCGCATGAGTAGCCTGGAGGACATAGTCCGCAACTTAATCCGCAGTCATCCGTACCGCACACGGCATCACCGCATCCGGGTGTACAAGGCGTCGTGCACACGTCCTCAACACATTCCTGCTCCTCACCACAGGTGCCGCAGCTACCGCCGCAACCGTCATCTCCGCATGTCTTGCCTTTGCAGTCGGGCTTACACGCGAAGCAACCGATCGGATTCTTTCCGGAAGGATCTTCGCCGCCGAAGCCGCACACATAACCACCTGCTCCGCCATTCTCGCCAGGACTCCAACCGCAGCCGTTAAGGCCACAATCCATGCCGCCTAGCTCGCCGTTGTAACAGTAATAGAGGAAGCTCTCGTCACAGCATCCCGCCAACGTGATCTCCCCACAGTTATTCGGATGACACTGGCCATCTACGCCACACACCTCGTCTCCCGTGCACACACCGCAGAAACCACCGCACCCATCCGAGCCACAAATCCGCCCGTCACAATCTGGCTCGCATGCAACACACTGTCCCTCTTCGCAGGCGGTTCCGGCCTCACAGGTGCCGCAAAGACCGCCGCAGCTATCACTACCGCACTCCTTGCCGTCACACTTCTTCACACAGTCGACACAGTCACCGTCCGCACATTCCTTTCCGGCAGGACAGGCTCCACAGATTCCTCCACAGCCATTATCGCCACAGGCCTTGCCATCACACTGAGGTTCACAGGCTTTGCACTGACCATCCTCGCAGGTGTCGAATGGGGGACATAGTCCACACGAACCTCCGCAACCATCGTCACCGCAGCTCTTGCCGTCGCAGGATGGTTCACAGCACGAAGGAAGGGCAGGACAGCTTTGGCAAAGCCCTTCACAACAATCGTTGTATTGTTTGCAGAGATCGTCGCAGTAGCACTTTTGACCGCCGCCCAACTGCACAGCGTCGCTACTTCCGCATTTGTCGGCACAGATACCAAACGTGCAGACGCCGTCGTTACATACCTCGCCCTCGCCGCAGGTTCCGCAAACGCCTCCGCAGCCATCCTCCCCACAGGTTTTACCATCGCATTTGGGCTGACAGGCTACGCAATTGCCGTCGATGCATTCGTCGAATCCAGTGCAGTTTCCGCACGTTCCTCCGCAGCCGTCATCACCGCAGGTCTTACCGTCACAACTTGGCTTACAGCACTTGAAGTTCGTACACACCTCATCGGCGCCACACGTCCCACAATTGGCGCCACAGAAGTCTCCGCACTCAAAACCTTCGGCCGCGCAATCGGGCTCCGGTGGGCATAGCTCGCAATTTTGTCCGCATTCCTCCTGGCAAGCGGTCGCGCAGAACAAGTCCCAGTTGTCTGTGCAGCACGTGGGATATTTCTCGCAGACGCATTCCTCGCATTTACATCCATCGCATCCTGCCCCCTGCTTACCGAAACAACCATCGGGGTACGGAAGGCAGATGTTGAGGTCCGGATGGCAGGCCGAATTGCCACCACAACTTCCACACGAGAATCCGTTGGGATCGACCCCGCAATCTTGGTTCTCACACTGAGGCGCATAACAAGTACCAGCCTCTAGACAGACCTCGTTCCCTCCGCAGGAACCGCACGCACCTGCGCACGTCTCTGAGCAGGCAGCAGCACCGTCCTGACACTCCGCGGGACAGCCGCCGCATGCGTAGGGAAACTCACCGGTCGGATCGACGCTCTGTTCGGCTTGACCACAGTCGTAATAACCAAAGGCGTTCCAGCCGCAGTAGTCAAACCCAGCATTGCAATCAAGGCAGTAAAGATCTCCACCTTCGCACCAAAGAGAGCGCCCCAAAACGTCGCAACAGCCGATGCTCTCGACTCCCTCACAACCGTTTTCAACACTCGGCTCTAAAGCACCCTTGCACTCAGGTATTTCCGGCACCGAAAGGGCCACACTTGGCACCACGGTGGTCAGAAAGAATATCGCGATGGCTAACGCTCTCTTCATCGTTTCGTCCTATGGCTCAACGCAGGTGTTAATTTCGACCTTACACTTCTCGCCTTCGGGGCAATCCGCGTCGCTAAAACAGGGTACATGTCCGTCTACAAGAACCTTTCCCGGGGCGAAGCTGAAGGTTCTCAGCTCCACACAGTCGTCGCCATTCCACGACGAGTCGACAGTACGGCGGTAGATATCAAAGGTCGCAAAACCAGACACTCCGTACTCGAGTAGGAGTTTAAGCAGCCCGCCCGGGAGAACGGCTTCCCCTGTATCAGGGACGTCACAGACCATGGTCACCGGTGAATTACCGTGTTGATCGACGTTGAGGCGCATATAGATATTGCCTTTTCCATCTGAACCGCTCCACGTCACCGTCAGGTCGTCTCCTTTCACTAGGGTCAGCACTTGTGAGTCTACCGCCAGTTCCTCCACGCCATAGCCGTAAAGTGTGAAGCCGGGCGCTTCGTCGCCAGTTGCCGTAAGCGTCACTTTGGATAGGTTTTCGAACATCGGGAAAGGAACATCTGTCTCTGCGTATGCGCTTGTGATTGAGGGTTCCATCACAACATCAACCAGAAGACCGTCAACGGAGACCGTACCCACACTCTGATTCTCCGGGTATGCGAGACAACTTCCGTCGTGGTTGCATAGTTCGCCCGCTCCACAGGGTGGGTCACAAAAGGGGTTTTCCTTACGCATCAGGCGGCAGTTTCCCTCGACCTCTTTGGCTTGCAAAATCTCCAGGGGAACAACGCCATTGGTGACTTGACCGGCCACCGAAGCATAGAATTCCCAGTGTGCCACTTCAAAATAACCCACTCGGTTTTCCAAGGGGCACGCCTCTCCATTCGGTTCAGTCTCGCCAGAAGTATCCGCGGACGTGTCGGGAACCGTGGCATCCAAGCCAGCGTCTGGGCTCACCGCATCGACCGGGTCGATTGCGGTGTCAGTCGGCTCCGACGGCGTGTCGACAGCGGCGACAGTATCCGAACCGCCCCCTCCGCCACCGCCTGTTGCTGGGCAACCGGTCGCGATCAGACCAATGCCACACATGAAGACAAAACCAATGTTTGATGACCAAGATATTCTCACGGCTTACAGCCCCCAACCTGGATGTGGTCGCGCTTGTTTCACCCAGAGATTGGGCTCCCCATCGACGCTGACATCGAATTTAAACTCTACGTCCATTCCGTAAAATTTGCCGATCTTAGACCCGTAGAGGTCCTTGAAATACTGATGAATTCTCTCGAGCGCCTGTCCCAAACGGTAGGTTTCCTTGTTGCTCAAGACCGCCTCCCCCTCGGGGATAAGACTTGAGTGAGAAAGAAAGACAACCGGCTGTCCGGGCTGAAAATAGTAGTAGATGAATTGGTCAGTCGTGTGCCCACCTTCGGGAATCACGACGGAGTCTTCACCTTCCTGAACGTTGATGTAGAAGCCTGGCTCGAGGCCGGTCGTATCGAAAATGTTACCGGTTAAGGCAACGCCATTGGCCTCTTCGTCCTGAAACGAACGATGGACAAGCAGCGCCATACCCACCGCGAGGTGGTCGATGGAGCGATACTCTCGCTCTTGATATGCTTTGTAGTTCCAGATACTCGCCCACACGGTTCGGATCGCGTCAGCTACAGGCCGTGATGCATCGTTGAGGTCTCCCGATTTCGACGTGTACAAACCGGCTCCTGTGAATCCATCGAGGTCCTCAGCGTTGGTACTCGAACGAAATCGCATTCGAATTCCAGGATAATCCGTCATCATTTTCTCGAAAACAGCACTCAGGAAATCCTCGTTAAGTGGGGCTCCCTTGATGGCGTCTTGAAGTGCACCCAACCGCTTCTTGCGAATCACTGGATCGTTTTGAAAACCCGAATCCGCCATCATGTCTGAAACCAGCGCATCCAGACCGTTTTCCTCCATGTGTTGGCGGTAATAAAATAGCGGAATGGCAAACGCCTTGGGTACCGGAACCGCAATTTGACATTCTAGCCCCTCGCTCACCTTTTTACAGACATAGCCTGGTGCACAGGTGTTATCGGCGTTGCAGGGCGCCCCATGAGATGCTCCCTGATCGTCGGTCATGTGGGGAAATGCTCCGTAATGGCTCGCCTTGCCACCAAAGGCAGGAATCGCCTTGGACAGCGCGTCGCCAAGAGAGAGATTTTCAAGGTCGAGGACGTCCTCAATGTCGGTTAGTTCCGTCACATCAAGCGCCATCGGTGGAATCGGAATCTGCTTTGGCTTGTTCTCCGCCCACCAGGTGTCGGCCTCCTCTTTCGAAACCTCTTCAACCTGCCACTCGAAGGCACCAACCGTCAGACGAACCCATTTGCCCTCCAGAGCCCTTAACGTGTCATTTTCCAACGCACCAATCAGGCCCATATTCGGCGTTCCGCGATTCTGGGATAGGACGTTGATATGGCTGAGAGGCGTCTGGAACTCGGCGGTCACGATGCCGGCAACAACACCGATGTCGTTGGGCACGGAATCGAGAACCACAAGGTCCCGAAAGTCCGGAGGTTCTGTCTCCAGCGCATCGGCTGTCTTAAAGGACAACCGACCCACGCCTGTCGCTAAGTTGAGAGGTTGATAGGTAATACCGTCAAACAGCTCGTCTGTGGTGATCACGCGCACATGATCCGGTAGATTTGCCGCCTCTTTTTCGACCCCAGCGGACGTTGGGTGGAAATAGAGTTCCTCACCGAAGAAGGTATTCGCCGCGATGATGTCGTACGCCTTCGCAATCATATCGGCACTCGCCGTATCGTAGGGTGAGATTTGGTAGACCCACTTTCCAGGGCCTTCGTAGTACGTGAGCGCCCCCAGCAAGAAGCGCCGATCGGGGCTGTAGTATTCGGTTGAGTTGAACTGACTCAGGGGCGGAACCGGCGGTTTACCGTTGCCTGAGAGCATAGCATGCGTGAACTCCCAGTGAATCTTGTACTTGTTCGTGTTCTGTACATAGAAGCTGTCCTCGTCGAGACGATCCACCACCGTCTTTGCCGAACGCGCTCCTGGAATCGAGGCACTCATCGGATTGGACGACAGCAGTTCAAAGTCAGCCATGCAGCCAAGACTCGCGGAATAATCGTGTTCCTCCGCTGCATCCAACACACACGTCTCAGTCGGTGCGGTGGCATCCGGGCCGGGCTCGGTCGGTGCCGGACAAGCCAGCAGCACGCATGCAAGCACACCAAGGGCCATTTGTTTCATGTCGCTAGCCTCGTTGCGCTATGGGTAAGGGACTTTGGCACCGGGGACGCCCATGTCCACCTCGAAGACACCTTTGTTCCACCCATCGGGTAAGTAGACCTTACTCGCACTCCAACCACCAACCCCCGATCCCCATTTGAGGTTCGGAAGGTAGGCTCCCTTGATGCTGGAGCCGTCGATGACAACAGAGGACTCTTTGCCGTCTGGCGAGATGCGATAAATAACGGTCTGTTGGTAATCGGCAACATAGATGTTGCCGCAAATATCTGTGGCCATGCCGTCGTGCCAGCCCGTTCCTACCTTCGCCCAGGGAACCAGCTTTCCTGGCACGCCATCTTCGCTAATCGACATGGCGTAGATGGTTTTACCGCCGTTGAAACCACCGATGTAGAGGATTTTGTAATCCGGGCTGAATGTCAAACCGTTCGGGTTGCTAATCTTGTCGGTCAGCAGCGTGTGCTCACCTGTGTATGGATGCACTCGCCAGACCTTATTGGCGTCATGCTCCGTGAAATATACCCATCCTTTCATATCGACGATGAGTCCGTTCGGATACGAGAGACCGACCATGAAGGGGAATTTGTTGCCGTCCACGTCGATTCGAACCAGCTGCCCCTTCTGATTGTCACAGATGACCAACTGTCCACTTGGTAGAAAGCGCATCCCCGCACGAAACTTCATTTCCGGGACAAAAACCTTGGGTCCTTGCTCGTATCCGGACTTGAAGATCGCTTTGTCGTTCGAACCGAGAAGGTTTCCTTCCAAGTCGAAATCCAGGTCCTCGGATGCCATAGGTCCGTCGAGTTTTTTCAGCGCGAAGGGACCTTCTGGAATGTTTGCACAATCAAACGGCGGCGGTTCAACCACGTCTGTCGGAGTCGCATCCGGCGGCTCAATGACATCGTCACTCGGTCCTGGCGGATTCGTATCTTCCACGGATGTATCTTCCGTCGCCGTATCTTCCGCGATATCGATGCCGGTATCCTCGTCCGCGCTGTCTTGGAGGGTGTCCTCTGGCTGGATGGTCTCAGGAGTGTCCTCTGTATCTCCTTTAGCATCTGCGTTGGCAGTATCCTTCGCAGACGCGT
>MDTD01076057.1_pt1 | contig 17278 bp, 2 predicted proteins | sample 811221 | NCBI WGS metagenome assembly MDTD01 (sample SAMN05326646, study PRJNA326480) | marine metagenome | isolation source: seawater | place: Pacific Ocean: South West | collected 2011 | reverse complement strand
TGATATTCGCCAAGGGCGAGCAGAAGGCCTCCACAGCGTTCTGGATGGGTTGTATACAGAAACCTTTGGTGAACCAGCAGGTTCCGGCGAATGGCGCTACGGAGGACACAAGGATAGGTGCCGGCGGAGTAGATTTTGCTCAGACAAAACAACAGGCATACGGAACAGATTTTTTACCCGCGGGTGAGAAGAACCAGAGACTTTACGCAGACGGTGAGACACTATCTAATCTAGACAAATGGAAGTATCCAGTCAATGACATACTAGCGGATCAATTGAACGCTCAAGGTCTGGTCCAAGACACAGTGAGGGGCACAACATCATCTAGTGCGAGGAGGGAATCGCCCAGCAGGGTGTTTGGTATCAACACACCAGGTAGGATACGCGATGATTCTAGGACACTCAATATAGGAATAGGTGATTCAAAAGTCAAAACAGATAGGAATCCAGGACACAGTTTCGTCATGGATGACGGAGAGGCTAATGGTGACAACCAACTGACCAGACTGAGGACTGCAAGTGGACACCAGTTGCTGATGCACGACACCGAGGGTGTGGTATATCTGGCCAACGGTTCAGGCAAGGCCTTCATAGAGATGGCCAAAGACGGTACAATAAGTTTGTATTCGGACGGTGGTATAAATTTAAGATCGGGGAGGGACTTCAACCTACACTCTGACATGAACATCAACTTCCATGCCAAGGGTGCAATAAATTTCTCCGCTGAGGCAAACGTGGCCTTGAACGCGGAGGGCTATGTGTTCGCAATGGGGGACCTAGGGGTTTTTACAAGTTCGCAGAATGGTGTCATACAGGGTTATGCTCTCAAAGGCATCACTTCACACACACCAGCACAACAACTACATGGGGCAAATGGCGAGTTTCATCTACAGGGAAGCCAGGTGCATTTCAACATGCCAATGGGAAGACCAGGATCCGGCGGAGGAACCAGCATAGAGGATTGGGGACCTAGTTGGTTGAAACCAGACAGCGATTATGTGAGGATCAAGGTCTCGGGAGGTGAGGCAGGTGACAATGCATTGATCGATATAGATGATGATCAACCGTTCATCAACGGTGAGGTCAACAAGAGGGCAAACAAGACAACGGTGACAGACTTTGTGACACACGAACCATATGGTAGGAAGAGTAGCACACAGCAGAAAAAAGACTATGTGAACGAAGCAATAGCACAGATCAAAAAGACAAGTCCAGAAATTTCGTCTACAGAATTGAAGTTGATTAGGGACGAATTGTTGAAACAGCCAACTGTGAAAGCGGTGGCTGACAAACTGGGTAAAGTGGTCAAACTTAACGACAGCATCAAACTACCATTCAAAGACTTGAACAACTTGTTGGGTAAGGCGACGGAAATACAAAGTCTCATCAACGATCCAAAACTTGCATTAAACAATTTTGCGTACGGTAAGGTAGCAGAACTCAAGTCAACAGCAGTCAATTTTTTAAAGAGTAAATTTAAGTTTTTTTAGGGAGTAAATATAGCATATGGCATACGGAGATTCAGGATCAACAAGCACATCAAGCAAGGGCGGAATCACCTTCAAGGGTTTCAGTTCCAGGGCAGAGATGAGAAATTTCAAACTTTATGATTTCGAATGTGCAAAGCAGGACATGATAAACAGGTTATCAGTGCGTAAGGGAGAGCGTGTGGAGAATCCTGAATTCGGAACAATGATATATGATGCAATTTTCGAACCATTGACGGACATATTGAAAGACGCAATAGTCGAAGATATCACAGCAAATTTAAACGCAGATCCAAGGATTGCCGCACAGGAGATCATACTCACTGAAGAACAGCACGGTATATCCATACAGGCATCTGTGACCTATGTACCACTGAACATCACTGAAAAGTTAAGGTTTAGTTTCGATGAAAACCAACTTCTGCGTCTATCTTAATATACGCACATTTCCTAACATATAAATACCGTTGTATATACAATGGCTACCACAGACAGACAGAACAGGTTATTAGTTGCGGAAGATTGGAGAAAGATCTACCAGGCTTTCCAGCAGGCAGATTTCAAATCTTATGACTTTGAAACACTGCGTAGAACCATGGTCACGTATCTGCAGGAGAACTACCCGGATGATTTCAATGACTTTGTTGAAAGTTCTGAATATGTAGCACTCATAGACCTAATCGCATACGTGGCGCAGTCACTTTCTTTCAGAGTAGACCTAAATGCAAGGGAAAACTTCCTTGAAACAGCAGAGAGAAGGAATTCAGTTTTGCGATTGGCCAGACTGATCAGTTACAACGCAAAGAGAAATCAACCCGCAACAGGACTTTTAAAAATTGATGCGATAACAACGACACAGGATGTTTCAGATTCATCTGGAACAAACCTTGCAAATTCATACATTGTATGGAACGACAGTGCAAATTCCAATTACAGGGATCAATTTATAGCAGTAATGAACGCGGCAAACCAGACCGGACAACTGTTTGGCAAGCCTAGGGAGTCAGGAACAATAGGTGGAGTGTCAACAGAGGTATACACTTTAAGTTCCAACCAATTGGATCTGCCAATATTTAAATTTGCGAAAGCGGTCGGCGGGGTGAGCAGGCAATTTGAGGTTGTGCCATCGTCTATAAATGATTCTGAATCTATATACGAATCTGCACCGGTTCCAGGTACAGGACTGACATACACGTACAGAACTGATGGCGCAGGCGATTCATCAAACAACACAGGATTCTTTCTATTGTTCAAACAAGGAAATTTAGAATCAAACAGTTTCACAGTGGATACCACTACAACAAATTTCGTAAAATCAATAAACGCAATAAACATTAACAACACAGACTTATGGCTTTACAAGACAGATCAATTTGGACAGATCCTTGAAGAATGGACACAGGTTCCTGCGTTGGAGGGCAACAATGCCATATACAATTCATTGGCTAAAAATGTGAGAAACATCTACAACGTTGTGACCAAGGCCAACGACTCGGTTGATTTAGTTTTTGGAGATGGGAACTTCACCAACCTACCTCTTGGAAGTTTCATCACATATTATAGAACCAGTGACAATGCCAAGTATTCGATACAATCAGCAGAAATGCAGAACATACAGATTCCCGTGCCATACACAGATGCAAACGGCGCACAACAGACGCTGACCATTACGGCCAGCCTCAAGAGCTCTGTGTACAATTCCGCGGCAACCGAATCAAATGATTCTATACGAGAAAAGGCCTCACAGACATACTATTCACAGAACAGAATGATCACAGCAGAGGACTACCAAGTAGTACCTTTGAGTGCTTCACAGGAAATAATCAAAGTTAGATCCGTGAACAGATCTGCATCGGGTATCAGCAGGGCAAAAGAGATACTTGATCCCACAGGTGCATACTCAAACGTGAGTGTGTTTGCAGAGGATGGAATACTTTACAGAGAAGAAAAATTAAACACATTCACTTTCAATTTCACAAGTAGAAACACAATATTGGACACAATCAACACCAATGTTGAAGCAAAATTATCTGAAGCATATGCAAGACAATTTTACTATCTAAAATACGGAACGAAGGATCTAAGTTCGCTGAACGCGACTTGGAATTCAACTACGACAACCACAAACACTAACACAGGATTTTTCACTTCTGGCGGTGCTTTGGTCGTGGGCGATTTTGCAACTTCGAATCTCAAATATGCTAAAGTTGGTTCACTCATCAAGTTCACGTCACCAGACACAAGGGAGTTTTTGAACGACACATTGGTCACGGCAGGAACAGACAACGCAGAGGACAGGCAGTGGGCAAAAATTGGAGCAGTTGAGGGAGATGGTGCAAATGGCGGAGTTGGTAATCTAGAATCGGGTCTGGGTCCTATAACTTTGAATGACAAGATTCCAGACGGTTCTGTGCTGTCGGCGATATTTCCCACTCTAACAACAACTTTTACAACGGCGTTGAAAACAGATTTGATAGACAGGATTGAAGCATTTGAAACTTTTGGTTTGAGATACGATGTAGACTCAGCAGATTGGAAAGTTATCACATCCAGTAATATCAGCACATCTAATGTGTTTTCACTTACAGGTGCAGGAGACACAACAAGTTTAAACATTGACGCGAGTTGGTGGTTCAAGTTCACAAATGACGGAAACACATACACAGTGACATATAGATCATTGGATTACATCTTTGAGTCAGAGTCACAAAATAAATTTCATTATGATGCACAGGAAAAAATTTACGATTACAAGACAGGAAAAAGTGTCAAGGACACAGTAAAGTTATTGAAAACTAACAGCATTGTATCAACAGGTAACAGCGTAGGCTATCCACTTGCTTGGCAGGTGGTAGATACAGTAACAGAGGCAGATGGATTCCAAGACAATAGGAAAGTCAAAGTGGGATTTTTCGATGACGACGACGATGGCGTGGTAGACAATCCTGATCTTTTTGATATAATCGTTGAACCCGAAACATCGACCACAACAAAATTTGTTTTCTTTGAAAAATATATATCGTACGACAACATTGAAAGATTCAGACCATACGCGGCCTCAAATTTTATTGTGTCTGAAAACGAGTCAGACATAAATTTAAATTCATCAACATACACGGATGAACAACTTTTTTATTTCTATGACGAAGCAGAGGATGTTGTGAAGAAATATAGTTCTACGACGAACACTCTTACAACAAGCACAGACTATATTGCGAGACGTGGAAGAAGTTCTTTAAGTTTCCAATACAAACATAATGCAGGACAAGAGACCAGAATAGATCCTAGCGTGTCAAACATAGTTGATGTCTACTTGCTAGAAAGATCATACGATAACCTCTACAGAATATGGTTGCAGGATGGTGGGACAAAACCCAAAGAAAGCACGCCCGATCAGTTGCGTATCAATTATTCAGGTATCTTGAACCCATTGAAGTCATTATCAGATCAGATAGTTTATCATCCTGTCAAATACAGAATACTATTTGGCACTAACGCAGATGAAGAATTACAGGCAACTTTCAAAGTTGTTAAAAACACAAACAGCAACATTACTAACGCTGTGATCAAGACAAGGGTAATACAGGCAATAAACGAATTCTTTGCACTGGACAACTGGGATTTCGGAGATACTTTTTTCTTCACAGAATTAGCCGCATACATACACCAACAGTTGGCACCCGACCTCAGCACAGTCGTAATTGTGCCAAACCAGTCAGGACAGACATTTGGGTCTCTGTTCCAAGTTGCAAGTGCGGCAGACGAAATTTTTATCAGTGGGGCCACCGTTGATGATGTTTCTATTATTGATGCTCTAGGAGCCAACCAACTGTTGGCATCAGGCTCAGTGGTTACATCAACAAGCACTGTGACAAACACAACAACCAGTTCAGCAGTAACAGGCACCACTACAACATCAGGATCAGGTTCAGGATCAGGTTCTGGGTCAACATCCAGTTCAGGCAGTAGTGGGGCAGGTTACTAATGGCAGACAATCCTACTAATTCACAGACAAATCAAGAAGTTGTATCACAAGGAAAAGGCAAAACTGAAATAAGAAGAACGGTTGCCCACTTGCCTGCTTTCTATCGTACAGATGCAAATCAAAGATTCCTTGGAAGTACGCTGGATCCATTGGTACAGAAAGGATCACTACAAAGGCTCGATGGTTTCATAGGAAGGCAAGATGCTTACACGCGGAAAAACACTGACACGTATCTAACCGCTACCAGCAGAGATAGATTTTCTTATCAACTGGAGCCTGCTGTAACTTATACAGACAGAGACACGACATCAGTTAATCCGGAAGACCAAGTCAAATTTTCAGGTCTGTACGATGACTTAATTAACCAAATACAATTCTTTGGTGGGAAGACAAACAACCATGACAGATTGAACAAAGATACAGTATACAGTTGGAATCCAGCGGTTGATCTAGACAAATTGATCAATTACAGAGAATACTACTGGTTGCCGGATGGACCAAACCCAATCACCATAGACTCAGTTGGACCAACCGCCACTAGCACATACAAAGTACAAGTATGGCCAGACGACGGTAGTTCTGAGAAGGCATGGAAACTGCCTCACATGGAGAACCAACGAAATCCACAGATTACACTTTACAGAGGTAACACCTATAAGTTTGACGTAGACGCAAAAGGTCACAACTTCTACATTATGACAGAGCCATACAAGGCCGGAGTCGATGTAGACGGATCAACCTCAACATACTACACAACAGGAGTCACAAATACTGGAGCCGCAGAGGGCACAGTTACTTTCACTGTTCCAACCACAGCACCCGACGTGTTGTACTATCAGTGTGGCCAACACGACTCAATGTACGGCATACTGGTTATTAGATCTATAGAAACGTCAACAAAAATTAATGTTGATGATCATATCATAGGCACTAAAAATTATTCTTTGAGGACGTTAGACCTGTCCAATGGCATGAAGATAAAATTTGGAACTAATGTTTCAGACAGCAAGTACGCAGGACAGGAATACTACGTGGAGGGCGTTGGCGACCAGATTACCCTCACGAACGTGACTGATCTAATTACACCTGAAAGTTATGCAACAGAAACAACAATTTTGTACGACTCGGTTGACTTTGACACAAGGCCATACGCAAAAGCATTTTATAGACCAGAGACACTAGATTACATAGTAATAAAAAGAGACTCACCAGATCAAAATGCTTGGTCGAGATACAACAGATGGTTCCACAAAGATGTCATAACACAGACAGCGGAAATCATAGGATACACACCGACGCTGTATGAGACAGATAGAGCCAAGAGGCCAATTATTGAATTTGATTCTGGCATAAGACTATACAATCATGGATCCGTCGCGAAGACATCGGTGGCACTGTTTGACACCGTCACAACAGATGCATTTTCTGACGTGGTCAGACAAAATGGTTACATAGTCGACGGTATATCACTGCAAGACGGAATGCGTGTAATCTTTGCAAATGACACTGATCCTCTCGTCAAGGGTAGGATATACAAAGTGAACATGGTTTCACTTTCAGATGATTCAGCAACATTTATCAACTTGACAGAAGAGCCTGACGGCATACCTGCACTGAGTGACAGCGTTTTTGTTGAGTTAGGAACAGACAACCAGGGCAAGACTTATTTTTGGGGATTCGGAGCAGACAGCACATTGGGATGGCAGACAGCACAGACAAAGACTAAAGTAAACCAGCAACCTTTGTTTGATCTGTTCGACGAAGATGACAACTCATTCACAGATTCTGTTACATATCCAGACAGTTCTTTTGCCGGAGCAAAAATATTCGAGTACAAGACTTCTGACTCTGCTACTAAAGACACAGTGTTGGGGATAAAGGTCAAATACAATACCATTAACAACGTTGGTGACATTGTTTTCGAATCTGATTGGACATCTGACACATTTCAATATACGTCTGGTGACAGTAAAACAACTACAAAATTAGCCACAGGGCATCTACATTACACTCAACGCACAGGTGACTTCGTACACCAGAGTGCTTGGATCAAGCGTACAAACGAAAGTAAACAAAGGGTAATAAGAACTTTCACAGTTGACGAAACAGAGAAACAGTTGTTTCCGATAGACATGTATGAAAATTCGGCTTCATTAACTGACCTTGAATTGTCAGTTCGTGTTAACTCAGTAAGGCAAATTTTAACCACTGACTACACACTGGAAGACGGAACAACTAGGAAGTACGTTAAATTCGTTGAAGAACTTGAAGTGGGAGACCAGATCAGGATAGCCGCTCATAGTGCCACAACTAAAATTGCTGACAAAGGAGTATATGAAATACCTGAAAATTTATCAACTAATCCGGCAAATGAGGAATTGGGCACTTACACTTACGGCCAAATCTTAAAACATCTACAGGACATATACGAAAAGAATTCAGATCTCACAGGAGACGTGTTACAACCGTCCAACCTTAGAGACAAGCCAGATGCAAGACTCAAAGGCGGTACTATCCTTCAGCACGAAGGTTCATTGCTGGCGGGAGTGTTTGGATTGATAGACCAACAAGCCAATGTGATCACTGCAATTGAATACTGTTCACAAGAATATGAAAAATTTTACAACTCTTTCCTAACTTACGCGGTAGGTACTGCATATGAGGGACTGGCGGCTGACAGAGTTGATGAAATAATAACAGGAATAAATCAAGGACGTAACAGTTCCTTTCCATTCTATTACGAAGACATGATGGGTGTTGGAGAAAACTATTCTCTTAGAACATACACTGTTATGGATCCAACTGAAACAGAATATGCTATAGATTCTGTTCACCCAATGACGGCACCCAACAACAGGGCGGTGTATGTGTATGTAAATGATGTTCAACTGATCAAAGACACTGACTACACTGTAAGCACCACAGATGACAGTATAGATATCAGCAAGAGCCTCACAGCAGGAGACATTGTAAAGATCAGAGATTACGAGGACACAACAGGCAGTTACGTTCCACCTACGCCAACCAAACTTGGAATGTATCCAAAATACAAACCTGAAAAGTACACAGACGACACTTACATAACAAGTCAAACGGTAATAAGAAAGCATGATGGTTCAATTATTAAGGCATACGGTGACGAGCGAGATGACCTGATACTTGAATTTGAAAAAAGAATTTACAACAACATCAAAACACAATATGATTCCGAACTACTTGACATAGGTGATGTAACACCATCAGCATTCACGTCCACAGAATACACTTTGACCGAAATTAATGATGTGATGGGTCCTGACTTTTATGTGTGGGCAGGTAGAAATAATGTGCAATACATCAACAACACTGCCTTCTCGGAAGGTTCTGCCTTCACTTACAATTATAGCGCCTCAACCGACACAAAGAACAAGGAGAAACTTCCAGGATACTGGAGAGCGATATACAAGTATTTCTATGACACAGACGCTCCACACGTGAGACCCTGGGAAATGTTTGGCCATTCAGAAAAACCAAGTGATTGGGAAAGCACGTACGGATCAGCACCATACACGGCAGGCAACACAGTATTGTGGGACGCACTGGCGGCATTGCCGGGAAGATATGGCAAACCAACAATTTCAAGTTACCTACCAGTTGATGAATCCGGAACACTTCTAAATCCTTTGCAGATAGGATTGGTACATAGGTTTGATGTACCTAACAGAAAACTTTCTTGGAAGTTTGGGGACCAGGCACCTGCAGAGACGGCCTGGAGAAGATCCTCGGCATACCCGTTTACTGTCATTAAAACACTCGCATTGACTAAACCTTGTAAGTTCTTTGGAATATATTTCGATAATTCAAGATTAACTAGAAACTTGTCAGGTAACCTGGTTGACACAGTCACGGGTATAAGACAGAGACTGGCTACTGCAAAATATCACATCGAGACAACGACTGATAATGCTACAGGGGTAACAACGAGGACCGCAACCGCTGGCTATCAACCTTTTGTTATAAACTATCTAATTTCAAAAAATTTAGATCCAGATGCTTTTTTCTATAAGAAAATGAAGGCACTTAAAGTTCAACTTGCATACAAGTTGGGCGGTTTTACAGATAAGGACAACTTAAAAGTACTAACCGATTCTGTGTCACCTGGATCAACAGCAGGATCAAAATTTATTCCAGATGAAAACTATAAAATATTATTTAGAACTTCAAATCCTGTAAAAAGTTTCAACTATTCTGGAGTATTAATAGAACTTAATACAGACTTATCTATAGATGGGTCGACATTGACTGGTGGATACAAAGTTCTAGGTTATTCAACCACTAAACCTTTCTTCAATTTTTTCTATCCTAGGAAAAATTTAGATGGAAACAAAATATCAGTAGCAGGCGTTACAGCCGCAACATATCCTCAGTATACGACCGATGTGCAGACAATACCATATGGTCATGTGTTTAATACCATACAAGATGTTGTTGACTTTTTGCTAGGACATGGCAAGTGGTTAGAATCACAAGGATTTAAATTTGACAAGTTTTCAAAAGAATTGCAGGAAATTACAAACTGGCAGAATGCCGCACGTGAATTTCTTTTTTGGACTACACAAGAACTTTCGGCTGGTTCCGCAATTACTGTTTCGCCAGGCGCTGACGGCTTCACACTAGACACCGAAAACGCAATAGTTGGTAGGCTAAGAAACCTTGCTGGAGACTATTCATTACTTGACGCAGGTGGTAGGAAAATTGATATTAAAAATGTAAGCACCAAACGGTTAGGCAAGACTTTCGAACTTGCAATGAAAAACAACGAAGGCTTGTACAACATAGCACTAAACACTGTGCAAAAGGAACACATTCTTATTTTCGACAACAAGACAGTGTTTAATGACATAATTTACGAACCACAAACAGGATTCAGGCAACAGAGACTTAAACTTGTTGGATGGAAAACAGGAGAGTGGAATGGTGACTATTATGCACCTGGATTCATGTTCGACGCGGCCAACGTTACGTACTGGACTGCAAACACGGATTATAAAATTGGTGATTCTGTAGAATATCAAGGTAAGTTCTATGTGGCAAAAACTAATCACAACTCGTCTACAAAATTTATTACGACAAATTGGAATTACAAACTTGAAAAACCAAAACCTCAGTTGATTCCAAATTTTGATTACAAAATTACACAGTTCAACGATTTTTACGAACTAGAAACAGACAATTTTGATCAATCACAACAAAGTCTTGCACAGCATTTGATAGGTTACCAGTCAAGAGACTATTTGGAAAACCTTTTTGTAAATGACGTGTCACAGTACAAGTTCTATCAAGGATACATCCGAGAGAAAGGCACGCAGAATGCAATAAACAAATTGCTTAAGGCACGTTATGAAAATCAGGACATATCTCTTGACCTATATCCAGAATGGATGATAAGAACTGGCAAGTTTGGAAACACAGACTCTTTGGAGAGCATACAAGTTAATTTGGATCCTGCAAAAATTACGTCCAACAGGCAAAGTTTCGAATTTTTTGATACAACCAACGACACAAGGTCATACACAAGATCCTTGTACGTGGCCAAGGGAGATATGTATTCCAAACCAGTTGATTATTCTTCAAGCAGTACTTTTGCAAGATACAATTACGACACAGTGGGTGTTAACAGAGACAGTGTTAGATTCTATACAACTGCAGGCTATCCTCAAGTGTCACAGGTACAGCACACTTTCTTTAACATAGACGATTTGTTGCAACTGGATGTAAACAATGTGACAACAAACGATCTTGTATGGATAGCGAACAAAAGCAATAATGATTGGGACGTCTTAAGGATTACGACAGCGCCATTTAAAATTGCATCACTAACTCCTATAAATGATGGAGAACAACTGCAAATTACATTCACTGACGCACACAACCTGTCGGCAGGCTCATCTACGTCTCTACCGGATTACTTTGCGATCGCAAACAGCGAGAGCGAACAGGCCAATCAGGTGTACACAGTAAGATCTGTCACGGACTACAAGACAGTGATAGTTGATTATAATGGTCCAACGTCATTCCTACCAACACTGGAGGACGGATCGACAGCAGACACATACGGAAATATCTACAAGTTTGTGTCCGTGAGACTGGATTCGATGGACAACGTCAACGAACGTCTACACTATTCTGACTACAAGGATAGAAACACCAGCATTCTAAAACAAGGTGACAAGGTGTACGCAGACTCGGACAGCAACGGATTATGGCGTGTGTACGAGAAAAATGATCCATACACTGTGAAAAGACAACTTTCTCCTGCATCAACAACATCTGATCAGGATTTTGGATACCAAATAGTGGCCAGAAATGATGGCAGAACAGTTGTGATATCAGCACCTACTGTTGGACAAGGAAACATACACTTCTTATTCAGAAACGACGCAACGGCAGGAACAGAATTTGGTGTGTCATCAACTGCGACAATGACAGACAATGACGACAACACCAGCAGGCTAGGCTATTCGTTGTCCATAAGCACTGATGAAAATTTTGTGGTCGCTGGTGCGCCTTTCACTAACACAATTAGTTCTGACGGTAGCACAAGGTACAGCGACAACGGATTAGTTAAGATTTATCTATGGAATCCTGCAACATACAAATATTCAATACTGAATACCATTACACCACCGGAGGACGGTTCAACCACAGACTCCGCACAGGCACAGAATTTTGGTTGGTCTCACAAGATATGCGAACCTGGTGTAAGTTCAACAAGAAGCACAACAGCGAAATATCTTTTTGTTGGTGCACCTGGTTATGAATCAGATACAGGCCAAATTTATATGTATGAATGGGGAATTGGTGCAGACGGTTCTACGTATGACACTTGGACCGAGTGTTTGACAATCACATCGGCCGATCCAGGGCAAGGGAAAAGATTTGGACACAATTTGCAAGCCAACGACACAGGAGATATATTGGCAGTATCATCTGTTTCACCTGGCAACGCAGGCAAGGTTGAAATATTTAGAAGAACATCACAAAGTAATGACGACAGCACACAACACGCATTTACGCTGGTACAGACTTTGACGGGAATATCCACAGACGGTTCATCTCTGAACACTGCATTTGGAGATTCTTTAACAATGAGTAAAGATGGCACAACACTAGTGATTGGTGCACCTGGACTTGACGATGGATCAACAGACAAGCCAGATGCAGGTGCTGTGTATTACTACAAGTGGGACGCAGATGGAGATTCGACATTGTCATATACTTTGCAACAAACACTAAAGGCTCCCGATAATCGTTCAAATATGAAATTTGGATCTAGCCTTGACCTAAATGACGACGGAAGCAGGCTGATCATAGGAGCAGAAAAATTTGCAAATGACAGAGAAATGAAATTTGATTTAGGTGAAACCACGTTTGACCTACAAGACACTGCCATAGTCGATCTCAACATTGGTTCGGGCGGCGTATACACGGCTACAATGTACAACACTAAATTTGTAATAGATGACAGATTGGTTACATCCAGCGTGTCTGAGAATGATGATTTTGGAAGAGGGGTTTGTGTGACGGACGGCACAGTGTATGTTGGATCACCTGAAGATCTTGGCAATGATGATTCTACAGTTTCGAATGACGGCACTGTTACAGTATTTGACCTAACCACAAAAGGTGCATATGCTTGGAAAAATATTGCCAGCGAGACAGCACTTATGGACATTGACAAACTAGGAAAAGTATTCGAATTCAACAAAGGCTCAAAACAAATAGGTGACTTCTTCGAATTGTATGATCCAGTCAAGGGAAGGATACCCGGAGTTGCTGACAGAGAAATTAATATAAAGACACCATGGGATCCAGCACAGTACAATTTTGGAGACAAGGCCAATTCGAAAACACCTTGGATGGAGGAACACGTGGGAGAAGTATGGTGGGATCTGTCAAAAGTCAAATGGGTATGGTATGAACAGGACAGTCAGGAGTTTAAGGTCAACAACTGGGGCAAGACATTTCCCGGATCAAGCATAGATATCTATGAGTGGGTAGAGTCAAGATTTCTTCCAAGCGAATGGGTATTGAGAGAAGCATCAGGAGAAGTTTCGGGCACACCGCTGTATCCTGAAGACACAAATTACACAGTCAAACAAAGGTACAGTTCTGCATTAGATGGATTTGTAAACATCTACTTCTACTGGGTGAAAAATTCAACAACGATGCCTGAGACTTCGGTTGTTACCAGAAAGAGCACAACTTCTTACATATCAAACTTGATAGCAGATCCAGAAAGATATGGATTCAAGGCCTACGCACCATCTGACACAAACAAATTTATTATGTTCCGTGACACCGGCAACCTTGCAAATGGTTCTGTCTTGAACATAGACATCAGAACAAACACATTTGAGGGTGACGCACACAGCGTATGGAAACTTGTCAGGGAGGGTGATAAGTTTTACAGACCGGGTAAGCAAGTTGAGACACAATGGTGGAACAGTCTAATAGGAAGCAATGAATCCGGCAACAAAGTGCCAGATCCTGACCTGCCGGTGACTGAAAGATACGGAAACAATATGCGACCTAGACAGAGTTGGTATGTGGATAGATTTTCTGCTTTGAAAGAAATAATCGATTACGCAAACACAGTGTTGAAAAAATATCAGTTGGCAGGCATTGTAAACTTATCAAATCTTGATTCAAAAGATCCAGAACCGACAGAACAGAGCCTGGAGTGGGACGCAACGGTAGACACATATGCTGACTTGACTTACATTGACACAAAAGAATTATCAGGTACAGTCAACTATCTTGTCAAATCAGATGAGACGCTGGGTGGATTCTGGGCAATATATCAATGGAATGGCACTGTGTTCAGTAGAACAAAGGTACAAACTTACAACACCAGCAAGTACTGGAGTTACGTGGATTGGTATGGTACAGATCCATCAGTACACGAAATGATACACAGTGAGAAGACGCCGATAGACAAACAGGTAACATTCCAGTATGAACTGGATAGCCTAGAACTAGCAGTAGGAAAACACGTGAAAGTCACACAGGCAGATACTGGTGGATGGAAACTGTTCATGAAAACTGCCACAGGATTTACCAACGTCGGAACGCAAAATGGTACAATAAGATTATCAACAAAACTTTACGATTACTCACAGGATGACACAGGATATGCGGGTGATGATGCTTTTGATGACAACTTCTTTGACCAGGAACCAGCAACAGAAACAAGAAAAGTTCTGACTGCATTGCGAGATGATTTATTCATAAACGAATTAGCAGTGGAATACAACACTTTGTTCTTCACAGGCTTAAGGAAAGTGCTGTCAGAACAGACATACGTAGATTGGATGTTCAAAACATCTTTTATTAATGCCAGAAACAATGTAAGACAGTTGGACCAAAGAAAAACCTACACAGTGGGCACAGATAGTTGGATAGAAAGTTACATCAATGAAGTTAAGCCTTTCCATACAAAATTAAGGGAGTACAAACTTGGATACCAAAGCACAGACACACAGGACGGAATATTTACAGATTTTGACAATCCACCGTTCTATGATACTGACACTAGTAAAATAAGAAACTTGAATACGTCGTTGGATGTGGATAAACTTACAGAATACCCACACCAGATGTGGTTTGACTATCACAAGAAAAACGTGAAGAGCATCAAATTGATATCAGGTGGATCAGGATACACGAAGACGCCAACAGTAACTATATTAGGAGGAACGATAGGATCCACGGGTCCTTTCCAGATATATGGAACAAGTTCAAGTGGTGCATCTTCAGGCAAATTGGGATATTATTATCCATTATTCACAATACAACAACAGGCAGAGATATATGATTCCCAGAACGGTGGATCAGGGGCGGCGCATTCTCATACCTTCTCTGAATTCTCAGGCATCTTTTATATGCCAAACTCATCTATCAGTAATCATGGTTTAACAAATAAAAGTGCAGACTTCAAAATGTACACAGTTCCGGACAACGTGGTCGCAACGGCGACAGCAACAGTGTCGAACGGTAGCGTAACAAAAGTTACGTTGGTCACAAATGGAAGAGACTACACCAGCACTCCTGCAGTCATATTCACAGGTGGTGCGGATGATGGTTCAACACCAAGCGACACAGCAAAAGCCTATGCTTATCTAAATAATGACCTTGTTAGAGACATAGACACAACTATAAAATTTGACAGGATTTCAAGCACATCTAGTGTGGTTGATTGGGCCGCGTCAACAAGTTATGCTTATGGACAATTGATTAGATACGAAAATCAACTATACAAGGCAACAAGTGCTTTCACGTCAACAACCAAGTTCAATGATTCTATAGGAGATCTCTACAAGGTATACGGTGACGAGACTGGACTTACAGCATCAGATAGAACCAAAGGCTTCTACACTCCAGGTGCAGGAATGCCAGGTAATGAACTTTCACAGGTAATGACAGGTGTTGACTATGGTGGCACAATAGTTACAGGACTGTTGTTCTCTCAAGACCAAGGTTGGGACAAGTCGGGTTGGTATGACTTTTCGTGGGACAGTTATGGCACATCGAGAATAAAGGCATTTACCGCAACAGGAACTTCTGCAACATTCACATTTGACACAGCGCCGCTGGCAACAGATGTCTTCCAGGTCTACCAAACAAGAGATGACAGTTCAAGGGAGAAGAGAAGTGAAGTATTCAGAGGAGATGGCTCAACGACTGCGTTCACTTTGGCATCTATTCCTGACAAGGACGCACTTATAGAGTTCATACCATTTGATGATGACGGTGTATTGACACCAAGCGATGACAGAACACTAGACAGCATAATCAAGGGTGGACTGTTTGGATCTGCACTTGGATCAGCACCAAGCGATATACTATTAGAAGGTGACGGATTCGTAACCCCAGATACCAGTTACGCTCCAGAAGAGGTCGTGCCAGGACAGATGTTTGACACTGTTGATATAAAAGTTTACACGTCACCAGAGTCAGGCGTGCCATTTATATCAGATCTATTCAGCAGGGGTGATGGTTCAACCACAACTTTCCCGATAGGTGATTTCCCAGGAACATTAGGAAGTGTAACGGTTATAGTAGACAATGTGGTCAAAAAACTGACAACAGATTACACTGTTAATGTAGCGGACAAGACAATAACATTCGGCACGGCACCTGCTAATATGGCCATTATTGCAACGAAAACTTTTGCAATTTCAGGTGAAAACTTCCGTGTTATCGATCAATACACAGGAGATGGATCCACAACAGCATTTATAACATCAACAAGGGGTGAATTCAATCTAGATTCAACTTCAAGTGAAATTTTTGTGACTATAGAAGGAGTTCCTACAACAGCATTTACAACATCGATCACTGCAAACACAGTGACAGTTACATTCAGTTCTGCACCGGAGGCAGACAAACTTATACAGATCGCAGGTTTCAATAAGTCAGCGACTTCTACGAGAAGTTTTGCTTCTATAAGGAGCGAACAAATTACTTTCGATGGATCAACCGAAAGATATTCATTGACATTCCCACCAGGATCTATAGGACCACACAGTGCTTTGACCATTGTTGAAGTCAACGGCAAAGTTCTCAGAGGACCAGACGTATCTTATTACATCGGAGACGGAAGTACCTATGTGTATGGAGTTGTATCTGGATTGGGAGAGGACTCAACCGTTGATCCTGAAAAAACAATTACTTCGGCGGCACAGTTAGAAGTCCACGTAAACGGAGTGCAAAAATTATTAAACACTGATTACACAGTGGATATCAGCAATCAGTCAGTCACTTT
>MDTD01126129.1_pt1 | contig 17279 bp, 13 predicted proteins | sample 811221 | NCBI WGS metagenome assembly MDTD01 (sample SAMN05326646, study PRJNA326480) | marine metagenome | isolation source: seawater | place: Pacific Ocean: South West | collected 2011 | reverse complement strand
CCGAGGATAAACATTCCAAGTCCAAGTAATACACCTGCCTTGTATGTGTACTTTCTTATGAATAATGCTCCGGGAAGTGCGAAACAAAAATAGGATCCGTAAAAAGCGATTTGAATCAGCGATGTCTGAAAATCAGACATACTCATAATCCGTTTAAACGCTGCCAACAAAGTATCAGTCATATTATTGGCCAGCCCCCACCAGGCAAAGCAGCTTGTAAGCAAAATAAAAGGGTAAAGAATTTTACCCGGAATTAATGGCGTCGACTTATTTACCGAGGGTGATTGATTATCCATTGAATAAGGTTAATGTTCATTCAAAAATAATCAGCTAAAACCATTTAGCATAAAAAAGAAAGAAATTATTTCAAATATGGAGGCTAGGCAAAAAGAGCATACAGGATAATCATAACCACGACCAATAAGAGGGATAAAAATCCAGGCCGGTAGACTAGACTCCTGCCCTGAGGGTCTGTCTCACTTTTCATACCAATGACGAATGGCTTGATAACTTCAGGGTCTGGCTTTGGAGTAAGCAGGCTACAAATCACAAACACAATACTACAAAGCACAAAAGACCACCAGGCCTGCATGAGTGTACCAATCTGATAGATATCAGAAAAGATACGTTCATTTCCAAAAACTGGTAATTCTGCCATAAACAAAAAAGCGCCAAGCAAGAAACCAAAACTAAGTGTAATAAATGCAGCTTGTTCTGTGCCTCTTTTCCAGGCGACACCCCACACAAATACAGTGGATACTGATGGCGCCAGACATGCTCCGATTGTGGCCACAGCCTGGAATATACTGGTAAACTTTTCTCCCTGAGTGGACCATAGCATGGCCAGGAGCATAACAATAATGGCACTAATCCTGCCCACTTTAATCAAGGATTTCTCCTTAAGGTCAGGTTTAATTTTTTGAATAATATCAAATGAAACAAGGGTAGCAATGCTGTGAAGTGCTGCAGCAATTGAACTCATCAAAGCGGCTAGAAGACCGGCTGAAATTAACCCCATCATTCCTGTTGGAACCAATTGTGTAATGAGTACAGGCAGTGCCTGATTGGCATCCTCACCAATGATGTCTGAAAACAAGACATATGCCAAAACACCTGGGAGAACAATGAACAGCACAGGAAGAATTTTGAGGAAACCGGCAAAGATGGGTCCAACCTGCGCGTCATACTGTGTCTTAGCCCCTAACACCCTTTGTACAATGGTCTGATCTGTACACCAATACCAAATACCCAAAACAGGATATCCCAGCAATACACTATACCAGGCCAGGCCCATCTCATCATCTGAGTGGATCATTGAGAGTTGGCGATCTTTTACTGATGCCATCAGTTCTGCATAAGAATGAATCCCGTGGTCAGGCAAAGCCATCATAGCAAAAACCGTAACAGAGACTGCACCAAAAATTAAAATGAAAGTCTGAATGGTCTCAGTCACAACAACAGCCTTTAAACCACCCAAAACAGTATATATACCTGTTACAGTAGAAATAAGCAGAATTGAAAAGAAAACATCAATTCCGAAAAACTGTTGAAATACGACTGCTCCAGCATAGAGGCTCAGACCAATATGCATAAATATGGCACCTAAAATTCCCATAAAAGCCAGGAATGCCCTGGATCTAACACTGAACCTTCTTTCGAGGTATTCCGGAAGCGTGGTAATCTTATTCCGAAAATAAAAAGGAGCAAAGACAAGACCGAGTATAATCAAAGTGAAAGCAGCCATCCATTCATAGTTGCCCCAACCCAATCCCTCGTTGTAGCCCGACGCTGCAAGCCCTACCAGGTGAATGGTAGAAATATTGGAAGAAAACAAGGCCGCTCCAATCACAGGCCAGGTAAGGGATTTCCCAGCCAGAAAATATCCAGTGGCCGTACTCCTAAGCTTACGACTTGAATATATACCCAACAAGACCATCAATATGAGATAGAATACAATAATGACTAAATCGAGCGTAGGAATGCTTATCTGCATCATATGGGGTGTTTAGGTTAAGTAGGATTATAATATCCTTTCAATATCTGACCCAATATAATCATATTCTATTAAAATGCACACGTGAGCATTTATATTGAAACAACTAAAAAATAATTCAATTCAATTTTTATAGAAATGAAAACTACTTCAAATCTGAAGTAATAAAATCTGAAAAGCCGGTATAATCAGAAAATTGGGCATTCTCATATTCCCAACAAGAATAAAACCGAAAGGACGTAGGTCGATCTTTGTAAAGGTTTAGTGTTAGCCCATATGTTTGTGTGATCCCCTTTCCGGTATCAGGTGTTGTAAATGTTTCATTAAAATCATCTTTATTGACAGCAATAGCCATTCCCAGTTTTTCCCCACCGAATGCCTGGTTATCATACGTACCAAAAGCAACTTCTTGTACACCTTTATACGAATAAAGTGAATCACTATTCATATTAACAATTCCTGTCACTAACCTTTCATCACCCTTGAGACCTTTTACGTAAACATAAGATTGATAAAATCTTGTTCCACTTTGTATTTCAACCTGATGTTTAACCTGGTATTGTCGCCCCTGCACCTCCCAGTCATCAAAAGTGAACTCTAACACTGATCTCAAAGGGCCTTCAGTGAGAATACGGGTAATAGATTTAGCATCTGGCCCGATCCGATAAAGAGAATCCCCTATCTGTAAGGCAATAGAACCTGCACCCAGTGAATTTCCCACTTTCAAAATATCCTGACCCCAATCCTGCAGATCATGATAAGATGGGCCCCCAAGCACACCTACCTGATCAAGTACCATGGTGTCTATTTTCTTTCCAAAAATATCCATTCCATTCCTTTCATCCAGGTAGTTCCGAAAAGCCACAAATTCATTCTCCCAGGCAGGGCCTTCCATCTGTAAAACAGGTGATGTAATGTTTGTGTCAAATCCCTTAAGCCGTTCATGAGTAGACACTTCATGTAATTCCGGTTTTTTAGCAGCTAACCTAATATTGGTTCGAGCATCGAATTCAGGATAGTGTTCAGCCAAAACAACCTCAGTTGTTACTGTCTGTTCAGTGCCTACTTTAACCAGAAAGCTTTCCAACTCTCCTTCTGAATTTCTGATAGGCTGTGAAACAAGGGGATGATTCGGATTATCTGAGAAAAACAAGACCAATTCTCCTTCTTTCAACTTGATTCCATTTGATTCAAGCTGATCAATACTAATTTCAGCAACCCCATATTCAGCTTGATCTACGGTTAGCTCCTTAAACTCCTGCCTGCAACTAAATATCAGTACGGTTAAGACAATCAGTAATCTCATTTTAATTTTCATTTGAAGGTTTACCAATGGTAGCCAATATGCCGCCATCAACATAAATGACCTGACCATTTACAAAATCAGAAGCTTTTGAGCCCAAAAATACAGCCGCCCCCATCAAGTCATCGGGATCTCCCCATTTGCCAGCAGGTGTTCTGTTCAAAATAAACTCATTAAAGGGGTGCCCATCTACCCTGATGGGTTCCGTCTGACTTGTAGCAAAGTATCCTGGTCCGATCCCATTAATCTGAATATTGTGTTTGGCCCATTCAGTCGCCATATTTTGAGTCAGCATTTTTAATCCTCCTTTGGCGGCAGCATAAGCACCCACTGTGCTTCGCCCCAACTCACTCATCATACTGCAAAGGTTGATCACCTTCCCATGGCCTCTTTTGATCATACCAGGAACAATGTGCTTTGCCATGATAAAGGGAGAAACAAGGTCAACATCCAATACCTCCTTATAATCATCCACTTTCATCTCTAGCAAAGGAATCCTTTTGATAATCCCCGCATTGTTAACCAGAATATCAATCGGGCCTACCTCGTCCTCTATTTTCTTTACATACTTGATGACTTCATCTTCTTTGGTAACATCAAATAAATATCCCTTTGCAGATAGACCTTCATCCTTGTACTGTTGAATGGCTGAATCCATCCGTTCTGGTGTATGACCATTAATAATTAACTGCGCACCTGCCTTTCCAAGCCCTTTGGCTATAGCCATTCCCAAACCATGTGTTCCACCTGTAACAAGGGCATTCTTTCCTGTTAAATCAAATAATTCCATCATAGATCTATTTCAATTCAATTGGTGTGACGCCATCCATATCCCCATAGTCGAGGTTCTCTCCAGCCATGCCCCAGATAAATGAGTAATTAGATGTACCAGCACCCATGTGCATGCTCCAGGGTGGTGACAAAATAGCTTGTTTGTTTCTCAACCACAACACCCTAGACTCCTGAGGTTCGCCCATGAAGTGGGCGACCGCCTGATCTTCGGGTAGATCAAAATAGAAATAGGCTTCCATTCTCCTGGTATGCGTATGTGGAGGCATGGTATTCCAAACACTGCCCGGACTCAACTCAGTAAGTCCCATCTGCATCTGACAAATACCTGTGACAGAATTAACAATAAGTTTGTTGATTGTCCGCTCATTACTCGTATCCAATGATCCCAGATTAACGACTTCTGCGTCTTTTCTTGTAATATGCTTTACAGGATAGGCATGATGCGCCGGTGCTGAATTTAAATAGAAGTAGGCCGGATCATTTTGTGAACTTGATTCAAAAACAACTTCTTTTTTACCCTGACCTACGTAAATGGCTTCTTTCTTTTTTAGTGTATAAACCTCCCCATCGACAGTAACCTTACCTTCACCTCCTACATTGACCGCACCAAGTTCCCGACGTTCGAGGAAAGAATCTGCTTTAAGTAAATCAAATGTCTCTAAAGTCAATTTCCCTTTTTCAGGGACAGCTCCTCCTACGATATATCGATCATAATGGGAATAAACAAGATGTATATGATCCTTCTGAAAAAGGTTATCAATTAAAAATTCATTTCTTATTCTCTCTGTCGAATACTGCTTAAAATCTTCTGGATGGATCGCAAATCGCTCCTCAAAAGTTTGTGACATTGTTAATCTATTTTTTTGATTTCAAATTTTTTACTGAGCATCAAGGTATCTTACCAGTGCCTCAATAAAATAATAATCACCGTAAGAAAGTGGAACGTCAATTTGACTGTTTCCAGGCAAATGTCCCACTCCATGCATCAAAATGAAATTTCCGTTCTCATTCAATTCAGCCAAATAATCAGGACTGCTTAATGAGGACAGCATTTGTGATGCATTATCATAATATAAGGTAGATAAAGATTCGTCATTGACCAACTTGGACATATCGAGTAAAGCCGAGGCAATAATGGCTCCTGATGAAGCGTCCCGATAAGCATCCGGTATATCGGGTGCATCAAAGTCCCAGTATGGAATCTTGTCTTCCGGAAGGTTCGGGTGAGTCAAAATAAAGTCAGCTATCTTCTTTGCAAAGTCAAGGTATTTTGTTCTTCCTGTCATTCGATACATCATGGTGTATCCATAAAGTCCCCATGCTTGTCCCCTTGCCCATGAGGATTCATCCGAGTATCCCTGATGAGTCATCTTCCCCTTAGCTCCACCATTGACTGTATCATAATCAACAACATGCCAGGTACTGTAGTCCTCCCTGTAATGATGCTTCATCGTTGTATCTGCATGACTTAAAGCTATCTCTTTAAATCTTGGATTGTCAGAATAATCACTTGCCCAAAGTAGCATCTCAAGGTTCATCATATTATCAATTATTACGGGGTAAGACCAGTCGTCTCCTCTTGTAAAATCCCAGGATTTTATAACTCCAGCAGTTTCATTAAACCTTGTGCTTAATGATTCTGAACCTTTAATAATAACCGGAGCATAATCCTCATTCTTGGTGATGCGGTAGGCATTTCCATAACTACAAAATATCATGAATCCCAGGTCATGTGTTCCTGTATTATTTTTAATTGGCTCTAAAAGCCATGTTTTCTTTTCAGCTTCAGCTTTTAAGCTTTCATCATTTGAATACTCATACAAATACCACAATGAACCGGGATAAAAACCACTGACCCACCCATTAATTCCGGTCGTTTTAAACTCACCATCAATAAAAGAACTGGGTAACACTCCCTCAGGTACTTTGGGAATCATCCCTTTATACTGTTGGATTGCAAAATCAAGGGTTTCCTTTGCTTTTTCCGGGCTAAATTCGGAACTATCTTTTGGTTGCTGTTTACAAGAACCAAATGCAAATAATACAATGAAAAGGAGTAATATATTTCTTGAGGTCATCACTTTATGCGTTATACCATGTAATTTATACACAGAATATGAAACTAAAAAATATTAGATTAGTTTTTCTTTATTCGAAACAGCTCAGGACCTCCCTTTACTCCTTTCTTCTTCCTTCCAGTATTTTCAATTAATCCCAGTTGTAGGATTTTCTTTCTGAAATTTCTGCGATCAAGGGCTTCCCCAAGTATATTCTCATACAAATCCTGGAGCTCTGTCAGTGTAAAATTCTTTGGAAGCAATTCCCCAAAAACAAGGTGATCTCTCAAATTGGCTTTGAGTAATTTGAGTGCATCAATAGCTATTTTTGTATGGTCAAACCCCAACTCAGGCATCTTAGAAAATGGAACCCATTCTACATCGGAAATATAATTTTTAGCTATTACAGGATGATTTTCAGGCTTGATCAAAGCATAAAATGAAACGGTGACCACTCGTTTCACCGGATGCCTGTCAATGTCACTATATACCCTGACCTGTTGTGTGTGTATTTGATCCAAACCTGTAAGATTAAAGAGTACTGAATTAACAGCCTCTTCAACGGATTGATCTGCATTCATAATCCCACCTGGTAGCATCCAATAATCCTGATAGGGCTCAATTGCCCGCTTCACCAGTAACACTTTCAGCTCACCTTCCTGGAAACCAAACACTGCACAGTCAACCGTAAGGGTACACTCAAAAGATTGCTTACTTACCTGGGTGCTGATTTCGCTTATTTTCTTCATTGCCCGATTAGTCATGTGGCGACTAAACTAATGAATTATGTCATTTTTTGAGTAGGGATAGTAAAGTATAGACAAAAACATCAATCTTGTTAAGATTACAGATATTTGTATGACCCAATAAAAAGAAAAATGATCATTCATAAGTTACTGCTGGCTATTGTACTCCATTCTTTCATACCACTGATTGCATTTACTCAGGTTACGGAAAGATTTCTGCTAACCAAGAAGAATTCAATTGAAGCATTAAAAAAGGTATTAACCACGGAAAATTCCTGGATTGATTACCCAAAATATGATCAAAGAAAATCTTGGGAAAAGCTAAATCCGGAAATCAAAAAACTACTCATTAATAAGGGTGAAAAAGCACTTACTCAGAAATGGGATTTACTGCCAGCCACTCTGTATATGGATTATTCCGTATCCGGCAATCGGGTTAATTATGAGCAACCTTATTTCAGACGCCGTGCCATGTTGCAGGATCTGGTATTTGCTGAACTCGCAGAAGGTGAACAACGATTCCTGGACGAGATCATAAACGGAATTTGGTTAATTTGTGAAGAATCCACCTGGTCAATTCCAGCACACCTTTACTTACAAAAGGATGGAAGAACAGGGCTTCCGGTAGTTAATGAAAACGTGGTTGATCTGTTTGCCGCAGAGACAGGAGCCACCCTGGCATGGGTCTACTATCTATTAGAAACTCCTCTGGAAGAAAAAAGCCCTGTCATCAGGGATCGGATCCGCACAGAAATCAATGAAAGAATTCTGATCCCTAATCTAGCAAGAAATGATTTTTGGTGGATGTCCTTTGAAGATCCTACCAGTGTGAATAACTGGAACCCATGGATCAATTCAAATTGGATAAACTGTATAGCATTGATTGAAACAGACCCGGAAAAGATGGCCACTGGAATATATAAATCCATGCAATCAGTGGATCACTTTATAAATATCTACCCTGAAGATGGAGTATGTGATGAAGGCCCCTCCTATTGGGGCAGGGCCGGTGGATCTTTATTTGATTACCTCGACTTTCTCTCAAACCTAACAAATGGAAAAATAGAGATCTATAAGGAAAGGGTCATAAAGAATATGGCCAGCTATATCTATACAGTCAATATCGCCGGGGACTATTTTGTGAATTTCGCGGATGCTGCTGCTAAACAACAACCCCCGGTCGAACTCATTTATCACTGGGGTGAAGCATCCAAAGACCAAAAACTGATTGATTATAGCATAGCAAAGACAACGTCTTTTGATTCCTTCTATCCATCCTCTTCAATGAACAGGAGGTTGAGGGCCATTTTTTCTTATGATGAATTGAAAGGTAAAGAGGCAAGCATTCCGATCGTTCAGGATGCCTGGATGGAACAATCCGAACTATTCGTTTCCCGGGATTATAAAAACTCGATTCAGGGATTCTTTCTGGCAGGAAAAGGCGGACATAATCAGGAGAGCCATAATCACAATGATGTTGGTAATTACATTATTTATTACAATGGCAAGCCAATCATTATTGATGTTGGTGTCGAACAGTATTCAAAAAAGACTTTCAGCGATCAGCGATACGAAATCTGGACCATGCAATCTCAATATCACACACTCCCTATTGTCAATGGCTATGACCAGAAAAATGGAAGAAAGTATGCAGCCAAAGAAGTAAGCTATTCTAAGAAAAGTTCTACGATTGATTTTAGCCTCAACCTTGAAGAGGCTTATCCCGAGGATGCTAACTTAAGCCAATGGACCCGCACCATCAGCCACAAAAAAGGGGACTACATCAATGTTAGTGAAAACATCGTATTTGAAACTCTTGCGGGGAAGACCATACTTAACTTTGTTACACCTTGTGAAACGGAGATTGAGGATGGGAAAATCATCTTTCACCAATCATTTGAAGGCTCCTCCTTTGATGTTCAACTTACCTTTGACCCAACACAATTAACTTCTAAACATGAAGCAATCACTATTGATGATCCTCGGCTTCAAAAATCCTGGGGTAAACAATTATTTCGAATACAGCTTCAACTGATCAATCCTGACATGGAAACTGCTGTACACTACAAATTTGAGAAACTGTAATTAAATGCAGTTGTTAATGATATTCTCAAAATATTCCTGACGTCCACTGATTTGCTTCGGCTCCCCGCCATTTGCAGCAATATCCCTCAATTGCTCCATGGTCAGCTTGCCATCTTCAAAATCTTTTCCCTGGCCGCTATCAAAGGAAGCATATCTTTCTGCCCTTAATTTCTTGTAATCCGATGAGGACAGTACTTTGTCCGCAATTAGAAGGGACCGGGCAAAAACATCCATTCCTCCAATATGTGCATGAAACAGGTCTTCCAGATCTGTTGAATTTCTTCTTGTCTTCGCATCAAAGTTGATTCCGCCTCCCTGGAAGCCTCCGGCTTCTAAAATAACCAACAAAGCCTCAGCTGTCTCATACAAACTATTTGGAAACTGATCTGTGTCCCATCCATTCTGGTAATCTCCCCGGTTGGCATCTATACTTCCCAATAAACCCGCATCAGCCGCAGTTTGTAGCTCATGCTGAAAGGTATGATTTGCCAATGTTGCATGATTTACCTCGATGTTTAATCGGAAATCTTTGTCCAGCCCATGAGCTCTCAAGAAACCAACTACCGTAGCGGAGTCAAAATCATATTGATGTTTTGTTGGCTCCATTGGCTTGGGTTCAATAAAGAAGTTCCCTTTAAACCCCTGACTTCTGGCGTAGTCTTTGGCCATATGCAGGAACCTGGCCATGTGATCCAACTCTCTCTTCATATTGGTATTCAGCAGGGACATATAGCCTTCTCTTCCTCCCCAAAAGACATAATTTTCACCTCCTAGTTTAATGGTAGCATCCAATGCATTCTTGACCTACCCCCCAGCATACGCCACCGCATTAAAATCAGGGTTGGTAGCAGCGCCATTCATATATCTTGGATTGGAAAATAGATTAGCCGTTCCCCACAGAAGTTTAACACCAGAAGCATTCATCTTCTCTTTGGCATAGTCCGTAATTGTATCCAGTCTTTTTTCTGACTCACTAAATGAGTCTGCTTCATCAACAAGGTCGAAATCATGGAAACAGAAATAAGGAATACCCATCTTGGTAATAAACTCAAAAGCGGCATCCATTTTATCTTTGGCTCTTTGTATTGGATCAGCATCTGCATCCCATGGAAATACTTTTGTTCCGGGACCGAATGGGTCATTACCTTCATTGCACAAGGTGTGCCAATAAGCACAGGCAAACTTGAAATGATCTTTCATTGATTTTCCTGCAACCACCTGATTCTCATCATAATATTTGAAAGCAAAAGGATTATCTGACTGAGGTCCTTCAAATTTGATCGCTCCGATTCCTTTGAAATATTCTTTATCTCCTAATGTTGGCATGACTCTCTATTTTAATGTTAGGTTCTTTAAGGTCAAGAATCGCAAACATAATACATATAACTTATTGGTAGAATATTCAAATGCTCAACTTTTCCAATATTGATAAATCTGAAAAAGAGATTCAGTAATTTTACAATTATTTGTATATTGCTCACGTGAGCATTTATAAAAATCTAAAAACCATGCCTACTTCATTGAACACCCGAAGAAATTTTATCAAAACCTCTCTATTTGCTTCAGCTGGTATGAGCAGTGTTATAGCCTCCGGTCAATCGCGTCATGATCTGAAGAAACCTACTCTTCCACAAGAATTAACCGTGGTTTTTCAAGGTGATTCCATTACGGATTACGGTCGTAACAGGAAAAGTACAGACGCCAATGATTTCAAAAATATCGGGAATGGTTATGTCAACCTAAGTGCTGCTCAACTGGTAGGAGAAAACCCTCAAACCAGCTGGAAGTACTACAACAGAGGTATCAGTGGAAATAAAGTGCATCAGTTAGCTGAAAGATGGGACAAAGACTGTCTGGACCTAACCCCGGACGTGGTCAGCATACTTATTGGTGTTAATGATTTCTGGCATATCAAGAAACATGGATATTCAGGAACAGTAAAAGTCTATGAAGATGACTTGAAAGCACTCCTTGATCGAACAATAAAAGCCAGGCCTAATGTAAAGTTCATCATTGGCCAACCATTTTTCTTAGAAGAAGGGTCTGCGATTGACATGGAGGAGTGGTTTCCGGCATTTACGCAGTACCAAAAAGCTGCGAAAAAAATAGCTGATGAGTATAACACCGCCTGGGTTCCCTACCAGGAAGTCTTTGATGAAGCACTCAAAAAAGCGCCTCATACCTATTGGAGTTGGGATGGTATCCACCCCTCGTTTGCTGGTTGTTATATAATGGCCAAAGCCTGGATCAAAGCATTCGATGGTTTATTCGTATAAGCTTTGAAAAAGATCACCATAAAAGATATTGCCAGAGAGCTGGGTATTCACCACACCACGGTCTCAAGAGCCCTGAGAAATCATACGGATGTAAAAAGTAATACCCGGGACCTGGTCCTTAACAAAGCGAAGGAAATGAAGTATATTCAAAACACCTTCGCTGTAGGACTAAGAAACAATCAAAGTAAAAACATTGGGATCCTGGTTCCGTCGATTCAACCGCATTTTTTTTCTTCCACCATAAGCGCCATTACAAACCTCGCCCATACAAAAGGTTTTTCGGTCATGATCTTTCAATCCAATGAAGATGTCAGCCTGGAGAAAAAAAACATTACTGCGATGATGGAACATGGAGTAGCAGGTGTAATTGCCTCTCCTTCCCTGACTACTGAAAATACGGATCATTTCAATCAGTTGAAAGAGTTCCACATACCTTTGGTCCTTTTCGACAGGGTACCGGATGATTCGCACTTTCACAGGATCAAAGTAGACAACTTTGATGCAGGGTTTCAAGCGACCTCATACCTTATCAAAAACGGACAAACCGAAATTTCCTTTTTTACTTCAAAAGAACCAGTCAGCGTTTTTCAGCAACGGGTAAAAGGCTATGAAAGCGCTATGGATAAAAACAAGCTCAAGTCACACGTTGATGTTGGTGACATCACTTTTGGTGATGGATATCAAAGGGCCGCTCAACTTATTAATGCAAAGAAGTTGCCGCGAGCTATTCTATGTGCTACAGATCAATTGGCACTGGGCATGATGAAAGCCTTCCAAAAGTTCCAGATAAAGGTACCCACAGATATTGCGATAATCGGCTTTGATGATGATCCTGCCGGTGAATTGGTTCAGCCATCGTTGAGTACAATGGCTCAACCCATCTCCGAAATAGCAAAATATACGTTTGATGCCTTGCTCAGAAAAATAGAGCATCCCTCTGACCCTCGTGAAGAAGAGACTACACTTAAAATGAAATTTATTAAAAGAGAATCAACCCCTTAACCCAATACAATATGAACCCCAATAAAACTTATTTCTATTTAGTCATTTTGGGCACCCTCCTTTCTGTTGGGTGTACTCCGGAAAACGTTCAATCTGGTAAAAATCATGTGTTATGGTATGAGTATCCTGCTGAATATTGGAACAGTCAGGGGCTGCACCTGGGCAATGGTAACATCGGCGCCACTTTCTTTGGAGGCGTAGACAATGAAACCTTCGCAATCACAGAAAAAAGCATGTGGAGAGGTGGACCCTTCAGAGGTGACTGGGAAGAAATCGGAGTAAACCCGGAAGCCAGGGAAACATTGCCCGAAATACGAAAGGCCGTAGTTAATAACAATATCTATACAGCTGATGAGCTGGTCAGTAAAAAATTTCTCGGAGATAATCAACGATTCGGACATTTCACCAGTATTGGTGATCTTCAATTATCTTTCGGAGAAGAAGGCAAGTATTCCGATTACAAAAGAAGTTTAGACATCAACAAGTCCCTGGGGCTGGTTGAATATAAAATAGATGACGTTACTTATACCAGGGAATACTTTTGCTCCTACCCCGACAATGTTGTAGTCATGAAATTCGATGCGTCTAAAGAAAACAGCATCAACACTACAATCTCCTCCAAGGTTATACAAAAAGAGTTTGAAGTCATCACAAGTGAGAACGAGTATAAGATAACCGGCTGGATTGATGGCAATGAACGTCCCTTTGTGGTCTCTATCCGGATTGATAATCAGGATGGATATATTGTACAGGAAAACGATCAATTAACAGTCAAAGAAGCCAGTTCTTTGGTCATTTATATGGCCATATCGACCAATTACAAACTTGAATACCCTAAATACATAGGAGAAGACCCCAACATCAAAAACCAGCGTGTATTGGATAATGCAAGTCAACTAGGCTATAATAAGCTCAAAACACGTCACATCGCTGATTATCAGAATTTATATCAAAGAGTCTCTCTTGATCTCAATGGCGACCCGGAAACAGAAAGCCTGCCAACCAATGAAAGGTGGAAAAAAATGCAGGCAGGAGAGTCAGACCCCGGATTGAAAGAGATGGCCTTCAACCTGGGCAGGTACATGGTGATAAGTTCTTCAAGACCTGGCACCCTCCCGGCCAACCTACAAGGCGGGTGGAATACGTTCGATGTTGCTTACTGGGCAGGAAACTACCAAAGTAATATCAACATCCAGGAAATATACTGGCCCTGTGGTCCTACTAACTTATTGGAATGCCATGAACCCTGGTTAGATTGGATTGCTGATCTGGTAGAGCCTGGCCGAGAGATTGCCAAACGAGTTTATGGCACATCGGGATGGATCAGTCATACCACTGGAAATATCTGGGGCCACACCGCCCCCATTGGAGGGCTGTCCTGGGGAATGTTTCCCATGGGGTCTGCCTGGCACTGTCAGCATTTGTGGGAGCAATATGCATTCAATCAAGATAAAAGATACTTGAGTGAAACGGCCTACCCTATAATGAAGGAAGCCACCCAGTTTTGGTTTCAAAATTTGGTTGAATTCAAGGGGTATTTGATCAGCACTCCATCAGTTTCTGCAGAACATGGAGCAACTGACCCAAACAAAGGAGCACCTGATTATCCAAAAGGTCAACGATACGGTAATATTTTTAATTTACCTGGGGTTTACCAGGACATTGAAATGCTGTGGGATCTTTTCACCAATACTGCAGAGGCCGCACGTCTGGTAGGTGAAGAGGAGTTTGCCGATTCAGCCATGGCTTACAGGGAACGTCTTTTACCTCTCAAAATCGGACAATATGGACAACTGCAGGAATGGTATCAGGACCTTGATGATCCCAATAGCCACCATCGCCACATTGCCCATCTATATGGGGTATCTCCTGGTCATCAAATCCATCCGACCAAAACACCAGAGTTAGCTGAGGCCGCGAAAGTTTCTCTCAACATGCGTGGAGACGTTCGCTTTCCTGATGACAGGGCCTCAGGGGGTAATTGGTCCCGTGCGCACCGGATGGCTGCTTGGACACGCCTGATGGATGGAAACCGAGCCAATAAGATCTTCACTGAAATGTTAACAGATGAAGGCTTTGAAAACCTGTTGACCTTTCAAAATGCCGAATGGGATATGGGAAGGCCCGACTTGTATGTGCAGGCCGATACTGTTTATACTCCCTTTCAACTGGATGGCTCAGCTGCAGCTACTGCAATTGTTTCTGAGATGGTGCTGCAATCCCATATGGGCGAACTACAATTCCTTCCTGCCTTGCCAGATGAATGGCCAAGCGGATCGGTAAGCGGATTATTAGCACGGGGTGGTTTTGAAGTAGACCTGACCTGGGAAAATAAAAAATTGAAATCTGCTACGATACAATCAAAAGCAGGAAATGAGATCCCTCCGATCAGGATAGGCATGGACCTCATTGACTCGAGTGATCCAAGAATAAAAATCATTGAAAAATGACATTGAATACGACCTTGATCATTGCAGTATGCATAGCCCTTACCTATTGTAAAACTAAAACTGATAAACGACTGAATATGGAAGAATCACCACAGAAAGGATACCTACAGAAGGCTTTTGAAGTTCCCGTCAAACGATACTGTATGACCATGGAACTGGAAAATGACCCTCAGCTCATTGAAGAATACAAAGAATGGCACACCAAAGTGTGGCCTGAGGTTCTGGAGGGAATCAAAAAAGTGGGTATCCTGGATCATGAAATATATCTACATGAAAATAAGCTATTTATGATTGTGGTAACACCAGCTGACTTTGATTTTGAAACGCAAATGTCAAAACTGGCCAAACTTCCCCGCCAGGCAGAATGGGAAGAATTTATGTCAAAATTCCAGGTTACCTCACCAGATGCATCTTCAGCAGAAAAGTGGGTAAAAATGGAAAGAATCTTCAAACTTCAATAATATGGTGAATCATATAACCAACCTGAAACACATAACGTCCGGACTCCAATCAGTTTTGGACCATACACTGGAAGTAAACGGAGGTTTATTGAGATTGGCCCCTTGCTGGGTACCCAGGTCTTTTATGCATCCCGGCCGAAGATTAAAACTTCATCCGGATGACCTTTATGCTTTTGGGCTCCATCGGGGCGGAATTAATGAAAGGTGGTTTGGCTCTACCACCGAAGCTCAGAACGAAGGGCGTGTGGTGGACGAAGGCCTCAGTTATGTAGTAACCGGAAAAGAAAAATTTCAATTAAAAGAAGTCATCCGGGAATGTGGAGAACAAATCATAGGTGCCAGGCTTTGGAACAAATATCAGAAATGGCCGGTCTATTCCAAGTTTTTTGATAATATGGGTCCTATCCCTCATCACCTCCATCAAAATGACGAACAGGCAGCCCTGGTGGGTCAGGAAGGAAAACCTGAATCATATTATTTCCCTCCTCAACAAAATCAGGTCTTCAACAATTTCCCTTATACATTCATGGGTATTGAACCTGGAGTAACAAAAGAACAGGTCAGAAAATGTCTTGAGAATTGGAACAAAGGAGACAATGGAATCCTCTCTCTGAGCAGGGCATATCGACTGGATCCCGGAACCGGATGGAAAATAGACACGGGTATACTTCATGCTCCCGGATCTCTTTGCACCTATGAGCCTCAATGGGGATCAGATGTATTTGGTATGTATCAAAATATTGTAGAAGGAAGAGAAGTAGGCTGGGACTTACTTGTAAAGGATATGCCAAAAGATAAACACCAGGACCTGGATTTCATCATCAGCCAACTTGACTGGGAAAAAAACACAGACCCCCATTTTATGGAAAACCATCATCTGAATCCGATCTTAGACACTGAAAGTGAAGACCATCAGGATAAATGGGTCTGTTATGGTACGTTTGATAGCAAACAACCCTTCACGGCCAAGGAGTTAACCATCAATCCGGGTTCTAAGGTCACGATAAAAGACAAAGGTGCCTATGGCTTAATTACAGTTCAGGGAAAGGGGAAAATGAATAAGCTAAACCTCTCATCACCTCAACTCATTCGCTTTCAGGAATTGACCGAGGATGAAGTCTTTTGTACAGAGCAGGCAGCAATGGAAGGTGTAACATTCGAAAATACTTCAGAGACAGAACCATTGGTTATGCTTCGCTATTTTGGGCCCGACACCAACCCAAATGCCCCGGATTTGAAAGGGGAATGAGATAATAAATGAGACTCAAAAAAATTTGCCTGGAATAGAAATAGAACACTTCCCCGCTATTTAAACACATCTCTACACTTCCAAATTTCGAAGGATGGATTGATAAAAATATTTTCGTAAAAGTGAGCATGGCATCTAAAAAAAGTTATAAATATCCATGTATTTTTGACACAATAAAATATTAACCTATGTTGAAAATTGCAGTTATTCCAGGAGATGGAATTGGTAAGGAAGTGATCCCTGTGGGCCAATTGGTATTAGAAGCCGTTGGAAAAAAGCACAATATCTCATTTGAATGGGACCTTTTTAATTGGAGTTGTGAACACTACAAACAAACAGGGACCATGATGCCTGATGATGGTCTTGATGTGATCGGTCACCATGATGCGATCTACCTGGGAGCCGTAGGATTTCCAGGTGTTCCGGATCATATTTCATTGTGGGGCTTACTTATTCCTATCCGAAGGGCATTTCAGCAATACATCTCACTCAGACCGGTAAAGCTGTTTGATGGAATCACGTCGCCCCTGGCAAACAGAACCGCCGAGGACATCGACATGGTCATTGTACGTGAAAACAACGAAGGCGAATACTCTGAAATCGGTGGCAGAATATACAGGGGTACAGATCAGGAAACAGTGACCCAGGAAAGTGTCTTTACCCGACGAGGTGTTGACCGGGTAATGAAGTATGCTTTTGAACTAGCTGAAAAAAGAAAAAAGCATGTGACTTCAGCTACTAAATCAAATGGTATTGTGCATACCATGCCCTTCTGGGATGAACGTTTTGCCGAGATGAAAAAATTGCATCCTGGCATTAAGACCGACCAGTATCATATTGATATTTTAACGGCCAATTTTGTGTT
>MDTD01149473.1_pt1 | contig 17282 bp, 14 predicted proteins | sample 811221 | NCBI WGS metagenome assembly MDTD01 (sample SAMN05326646, study PRJNA326480) | marine metagenome | isolation source: seawater | place: Pacific Ocean: South West | collected 2011 | reverse complement strand
GGTGAACAACCTAATTGATCATTTACTTTGAAATCAGCAATAGGAGATGCATTTACTCTTATGAGATTTGATTTGATTTCTGTGTTACTGCCTGCACTATCGCTTACTGTAAGTGAAATGGTGTATAAACCAGGCTCGGCGTAAACATGAGTGGGGTTTTGCTCATTACTTGTAAACCCATTTCCGAAATCCCAAGTCCATGAAACTCCTCCGGAGGAAATATCAATAAATTTAGCAACGAAAGGTGCACATCCATTTTTTTTTATAATATCAAAATCAGCTTCCAGTTCAATCTGAGAAAAAATAGATAGAGAGCTTAGGTATAGAAATATTTTAATGAAATATTTAATCAAAAATACAGTTTATTTGTGCGCTTTAATCCCTTGCAAAGGTATGTAAAATATCAGATTCGTTTTTTAAATGATGAAACTCATTACTTATTGTAAACAACTGTCAATATTATTATACTTTGATAAACCAACAAAATAGTTGTAAATTTTAAATTTTAATTTATTGATTTACCTGCTTTGTTAAAAAATAGCCTTCTCAGAATTCGAATTCATAAAATCTCCGTTATAACTTAGAGGAAAATATATTTAATGGAGACTCTAATAATTTCAGTTTTAGTTGGTAATCTAATAATAGAGTTGGTTTTAGGTTTCCTGAATCAAAAACATATATTGAAGCCTTGGCCAGCCGAGGTTAGAGGTATTTATACAATAGTTCAATTAAAAAAAGCTGTACAATATTCCCAAGAAAATTTTAGATTTAATGCAACAAGTAAAATTATTTCTACTGCAATTATTGTTATTATGATTGTTGAGGGTGGATTTAATTTAGTTAATAATTGGTCAGTTTCATTTTCTGAAAGTGAATCTATCCAGGCATTGATTTTTATAGGTGTTCTTATGGGATTTAATCAACTTTTCTCAATCCCATTTAGTTATTATTCAACTTTTGTAATTGAAGAGAGGTTTGGTTTTAATACTACCTCAAAAAAGCTTTTTATATTGGATACATTTAAAGGTTTGTTAATTGGTGGTATTATTGGTGGCGGATTACTCTTTTTACTTGGTTTTTTAATTGAAAGTATGGGAAGTTATTTTTGGTTATTGTTTTGGGGTGTTATAGTGATTATTATGATTTTTATAAATACATTCTATACTACTCTGTTGTTGCCTATTTTTAATAAACTTACGGAAATAGATAATGAAGATTTGAAGTCATCTATTCACCAATATTGTCAAAAAGTTGGGTATAAACTTTCTAATTTGTTTCAAATGGATGGAAGTAAAAGGAGCAAGAAAGCAAATGCGTTTTTTAGCGGGATGGGACCCAAAAAGACAATAGTATTGTATGATACATTAATTGAAGGACAGTCACATGACGAAATAGTTGCTGTTCTCGCTCACGAAATTGGACATTACAAAAAAAAGCATACTCTGTTTAATTTGCTTTTTGGAATGGCTCAGATGTTTGGAATTATGTTTCTTTTAGGTTGGGCGATTAATCAACCTGAATTATCATTTGGTTTAGGAGTTGATTCCCCCAAATTTTATACCGGACTTATAGCATTTTTTATATTGTTTTCACCAGTAACTTTATTAATTGGTATGTTTCAAAATAGTATTTCACGAAAAATGGAATATCAGGCAGATGCGTATGCAAGAGATACTTTTAACGGTGAAAAATTAATTGATGCTTTAAAAAAGTTATCCGTTGATAATCTATCTAATTTGAATCCTCATCCTCTGTTTGTGTTTTTCAATTATTCTCACCCTCCTATCCATAAGAGGATAAAAGCAATTAGAAATTGATTTTACCTGAAAATTTTTTAGCTTCCTTGCCTTTCTCTGAACAGGACAATATTAATTTAGTTAATGGATTACAAACAGCTCCAATAGTATCAATAAGAAGGAATCCTTTCAAGAAAAATAATCTTTTTGAAAATGAGAAGCAGGTTCCATGGTGCAAAGAAGGAAGGTACTTAAAAGATCGTCCTGTTTTTATCAAGGATCCGTTATTTCATGCAGGAGTCTATTATTCTCAAGAGGCAAGTAGTATGTTCTTAGAAAATGTTTTAAAGTCTATTAATCTGTCAGGAAAGGTTGTCCTTGATTTGTGCGCTGCCCCAGGAGGAAAGTCTACATTGATAAACTCCTGTATGCCGAAAGATAGTTTATTAGTGGCTAATGAAGTTATTAAATCTCGCTCATGGATTTTAAAGGAGAATCTTGATAAATGGGGGAGTAGTAATGTTATTGTTACGAATAATGATCCTTCTCATTTCGAACAATTTTTAGGTTTTTTTGACGTTGTTCTTGTCGACGCACCTTGCTCCGGAGAGGGCATGTTTAGAAAGGATAAGAAAGCTATTTCTGAGTGGAGTGTCCGAAATGTCAATTTGTGCTGTTCACGTCAAAAACGAATTTTAGCTGATATTATCCCTACGATTACCGACGGTGGAATTTTAATTTACAGTACGTGCACTTTTAATAATAAAGAGAATAAAGATAATTTAAAATGGCTTCAAGATAATTATGAAGTGGAGAATTTTGAATTTGAATTCCCAAATAACAAAGGGATTATTGAATTGCACGAAGGCGAATTAAAAGGTTTTCAGTTTTTACCTGGAGTAATTAAAGGTGAAGGGTTTTTTATGTCTGCGATGAGAGTCTTTGGAGGTAGAGAAAAATTTAAAATTCCCAAAAGAATTAGAAAACTAAAATTAAATGAGCGGCAAGGTGATTCAACTTCTTTTTTAAAAAATCAAAATAAGAATTACATTATAAAAAACTCTATTTATAGTTTTCCTGATAGATTTGAAACTATTTTAAAGGCGATTATATGGGATTTAAATCCGATTAAAATTGGGTGTAAGATTGGTCATGAAATCAAAGGGAATGTAAAATATTCTCATGAGCTAGCATTTTCAAATGAGATAATCCCTAATTCTTTTCAAACTGTTGAGGTTTCTCTTCAAGACGCGATTAGGTTCTTACAAAAAAAGGTTCTCTCTGAGGTCCCAAATATTAAGTCTTGGGCATTAATCTCTTACAATAAACATCCGCTTGGTTGGATTAAGAAAGTAGGAAATAGGATAAATAATTATTTTCCGAAAGAGTATAGGATTAGAAAAGATTTTTAAAACAACAAATCAAAAATTAAGACTTAATTTAAATCCTCGGGCGTATATGTTACTTTCGAAAACAGCAGGAGATATATTTAGTGAAAGATCTTCAGAAATATTAAATTTATCAAAATGTGCGTCTACTGTTGCATCTACGATTTGGAGTAAATAAAAAACTAAAGAACCAATAATAATTTGCTGTTTATTTTTTTTTGCTTGATCGTTTCGTAATTGAATAGCATTTTTCGATAATTCAGAGATGACTTTTGGTGACTCATCAGTAAATTGATTTCCGTATTCTTCTACGAACGGAATAATATATTCATTAGAAGTATAGCGATCTTTATAAATCAATATTTGATGGTAAAATGAATGTTTTCTTCTAAAACCATCGTAGCTATATAGTAAGTATATTCCGCCTGCCCATATAATTGGAGCTTTCCAGTATTTTCGGTTATATATTTGACCACTTCCTGGAATAAATGTACTTAACAAAGACGATACTAAAGGGTTTAAGGTGTACTTTGTATTTATTTTTGAGGTATCACTAACAACAACACTTTCTTTTATTTCATTTGAATTAATTCTATTCGTTGAGTTTTGAGCAAACCCATTGATAGAAATTAAAATTAAAAAAAGGAAGTGAAATTTATGCATCTAGTAATTTAATGATTCTTTCTAAGTCATTTTCTGACTTAAAGGGTATAACGAGATTTCCACTTCCGTTGTTTCCCATTTTCATTTTTACTTTTACATTTAATAATGAAGCTAGATCGTCCATGAATTTTTGCTGAGTGAAAGAGATTAAACCGTCTTTTTTATCTTTTACTTTGGCCTCTGTCCGTTCCTTTAAATTGGCTTCTTTGGTTTCTTTAACTAATTCCTCTACTACTCTTACAGAAAGTTTATCTTTCACAATCATATCATATATATATAATTGCACGTCTTCGTCATCGAGAGCGATTAAAGGTCTTGCGTGTCCAAAAGAAATTGTATTATCTTTAAGCGCGTTTTGAATTTCCAGTGGAAGGTTTAGTAATCGGAGATAATTTGCAGTTGAAGAACGCTTTTTGCCAACTCTTTCAGCTAACTCTTCCTGAGTCAAACCACATTCGTCCACTAGACGCTTAAATGAAAAGGCAATTTCAAGAGGATTTAAGTCTCTTCTCTGGATATTTTCCACTAATGCCATTTCTAGCATACCTTGATCATTAGCCACTCTTATGTAGGCAGGAACCTCCGTAAGTCCTGCAGCTTGGGAGGCTCTGAATCTTCTCTCTCCTGAAATAATTTGGAATTTATCGTTTCCTAGTTTTCTTACTGTTAAAGGTTGAACCAATCCAAGTTCTCTAATTGATGAGGCTAATTCAGACAAGCCTTCTTTTTCAAACTCTACTCTTGGGTTAAATGGATTGACCTCTATTTGTGAAATTTTGAGATTGGCAATATTCCCAACCATCTGAGATCCTGAATCTTTAATACTGAGGTTGGACGTGACATCCGTATTATTATCAGATAATAAGGCTCCAAGTCCTCTACCAAGTGCTTGTTTTTTAGACATTCTTTGTATTTATCTTTTCTTCTTTATTTACTATACTCTCATCATTAAACTCAACAATCTTATCTTTTTTATCCATTTGAGTAGCGTCGTTTTTTTGAAGTACCTCACGTGCTAAATTTAAATAGTTAGTTGCACCTCTTGAGCTTGCATCATGCATAATTATAGATTCACCATGTGAGGGTGCTTCACCTAGTTTTGTGTTTCTTTGGATGATTGTGTCGAAGACTAAGTCCTGAAAATGTGTTTTTACTTCATCAACTACTTGGTTAGAAAGTCGTAAACGCGTGTCATACATTGTTAATAAAATACCTTCTATTTCTAAATCATTATTCAATCGAGTTTGAACAATTTTTATTGTATTTAATAATTTACCTAATCCTTCTAATGCGAAGTACTCACATTGAACTGGAATAATAACAGTATCTGCTGCTGTTAACGAATTAATAGTTATCAAACCTAGTGATGGTGAACAGTCGATAATAATAAAGTCATAATTGTCTTTAACTTTATCTATAGCCATTCGCATCATTTTTTCACGATTTGGTAAGTTGATCATTTCAACTTCCGCACCAACTAAATCAATGTGGGCAGGAATTAAATCTAAATTTGGAGAAGAAGAAGTAAGTATAATGTCTTTTGGTTCAACTTCATTAATTAGGCATTCATAAATTCCATTCGTGATATTCCGAGGATCGAATCCCAAACCTGAGGTGGCATTTGCTTGCGGATCAGCATCAATAACCAAAACTTTTTTCTCTAAAACACCAAGAGCCGCCGCCAGGTTCATTGAAGTTGTTGTTTTACCAACTCCACCTTTTTGGTTTGCTATTGCTAATACTTTTCCCATTTTATTTTGTGATTCTCTCATTAATTTTAAATAGAGTAAGGTTCAATCCTTTGCTTTTATAATGTTTTTTTGCTGCTTCATGATTAATTTCAATATAACCAAATGAATCATAGTGCATTCCAATTACATCGACTACACCAACAAATTCAGCAGCAATTGCTGAGTCTTCAATTCCCATTGTAAAATTATCACCAATACAAAGGAAAGCGAAGCTCAAATCATAGAATTCCGATAGTAACTTCATATCATATGTTAATGCAGTATCTCCTGAATAATAGAATGAACATTCAGAAGATTCAATAACCCATCCACCTGGATTTCCGCCATATGTTCCGTCAGGAAGAACTGAGCTATGGACTGCGTTTACATATTTTGCGGTAATTCCATTTTTTAATTCGATTTTTCCTCCATGATTCACTGGATGATTATTTTCGATACCTTTTTTAGAAGCAAACCATGAAACGACTTCAAAATTGGAAATCAATTTGGCGCCTGTTCTTTTTGCAATATATTCAACGTCAGCGACATGGTCTTCGTGTCCATGAGTTACAAGTATGTAATCAGCTTGGATAGAGTCCAAATCAACATCATTTACAATTGGATTAGGCGTTATGAATGGGTCAAATAAAATTTTCGTGTTATTTAAATCCACTAAAAAACAGGAATGACCGTAATACGTAATCTCCATCGTTAATTTAAATGCTTAAATTTGTTAGGTGTGCTTTGTATAAATAAAATCACTTTAAATAAGGTACAGCAAAATTAAGTCATTCATACATTGATTTGAATGCGAATTTTAAACAAATTTTTGTGAATTGTTAATAACCTAAATATGATAACTATAATTGCTGGAACGAATCGTAAAAACAGTGTTACCTTGAGGGTGGCACATTATTATGAGAAGCTATTGAACAACAGAGGGAAAACTTGTCAAGTTTTAGATTTGACTAAATTACCCAAGGATTTTCTGTTTAGTTCATTATACGGAGAGGAAAACAAAGATTTCATTCAGATTGCAGAAAAGTTTATTGTTGAGCCAAAAAAAATTATTTTAGTTACACCTGAATATAATGGAAGTTTTCCTGGAGTTATGAAATCATTTATTGATGGATGGAACCCAAGAAAAGTATCCGGTAAATGGGTTGCTTTGGTTGGTGTTTCCTCTGGTAGGCAAGGTAATGCAAGAGGTATGGATGATTTGACAAATGTTCTAAATTATCTTAAAATTAATGTTATTCCTGTTAAACCACCTCTATCTCAAATATTTAATCTTTTGAATGAAGATGGAAATATAGTCGATGATGGTATGAATGATTTGATTTCTTTGCAGCTTGATTTACTACTGGAGAAGTGAAAAATGGATTTCGAGGAATTTAAATTAGGCAAACAAATATTGCAAGCTGTAATTGAGTTAGGCTATGAAGAACCTACTCCTATACAAGAGCAAATCATTCCAAAAATTTTGGTAGGCCATGATGTTATGGGAATTGCTCCAACTGGAACTGGTAAAACAGCAGCATTTATATTGCCTATTCTTAGAAAATTAAATTATGCACAGGGTGAGAGTCCTAGAGCATTGATCTTTGTACCTACAAGAGAACTAGCTGTTCAAGTATATACCAATGCAGTTCTTCTGTCCAAACATACTGATTTAAGATGTTGTAAGCTAATTGGAGGCGTTGGAAAACAATCTCAAATAAAAGAAGTTGCTTCGGGTGTAGATATAATAATTGCTACTCCAGGAAGGTTTATCGATATTTATTCTCAAGGAGCTGTTTTTCTAAAGAAAATAAATACTCTTGTTCTTGATGAGGCCGATAAGATGATGGATATGGGTTTTTTACCGCAATTAAATAAGATCTTAGAAGTTATTCCAAACAAACGCCAAAACTTATTGTTTTCCGCTACTTTTCATCCAAAAGTAGAGGAGCTCACTGAAGAGTTTTTAGCTTTTCCAACTAAGGTAGAGATTACGTCTGAAAAAATGGTGGTTGATCTGGTAGATCAATTTCTTTATCATGTACCTAATGCTAAAACAAAACTAAACCTACTTATTCATCTACTGGAAAATGAAATTGGCCTTGAAAGGGTTTTAGTTTTTGCCAGAACTCGTGAAACAGCTGAAAATATTCATAGATATTTGAATCGAAAAGGTGTAGGGAAGTGGAAAGCGATCCATGCCAATAAAGGACAAAATACACGTTTAAATGCTTACCAGGAGTTCAGCGAAGGAAAAATAAGAGGAATTGTAGCCACTGATGTAGCTGCCAGAGGTATAGATGTTTCAGCAGTTACTCATGTAATTAACTTTGACGCCCCGGTAATGTATACCGATTATGTGCATAGAGTCGGAAGAACTGGTAGAGCAGAAAAAGAAGGTATTGCAATAACTTTTGTTTCTGAGGTAGAGCAATACCATATTTCAAAAATTGAAGACCTTATCCGTCAAAAAATCAAGGTATTAAAATTACCTGAAAAATTAGAAGTTTTCGATTCCTCTGAAAAAGAAAAGCAAGCTTTCGCAAGAGAGCTAGACCGTCAAAAAAGAAAAGAAGACCCTAATTATCAGGGCGCATTTCACGAAAAAAAGAAGGTGAAAAAAAATCAGTCCAATAAAGCGAATCGAAAAACTATCCAAGCGTACAAATTTATCACTGAAGAGGCTAGAAAGAAGAGTGAAAAGGGTGGTAAAAATACTAATCGCGGAAAGTGAAATCGAAAAACATACAGCTGTTTTATCACCAACCTTGAAATCTCTCATTCTTTCACTTTCATAACCATCAACTAAAGGATACAAATCTGTTTATTTTCACTCCTAATCTTTAGTGGTTTTAAATCCGTTTTTAATGAATGATTATTAATTACATACTAAATGGTATATAATTAATTTAGAGTAAATATAATTATAATTATTATGATTGTAAACTCAATTATATGTAGGCTTTTATCCTATAAGACTTTGTATTAAAGCAATTATAAAGATTATTGCCACTATGATAAGTCGCATTCTATAAGGTTTTTTTTAAAGTACGCTCATTTTTCTATCTAGGACAAGTTTACTAATTTAGTTATCAACAACGTCATGAGGAAAAAGTTAATTTTAGACACTGCGAGAAATCTTTACAATGAGTTTGGATTATCAAATGTGACTATTAGACAGATTGCTAATAAAATGAAAATAAGTTCTGGAAATCTCACTTATCACTATAAAAAAAGAGGGGAAATAGTTAAAGGTATTTTTAAAGATTTAGAGATTGTTGAATTTAAGTTTATTGTCCTTTATAGGCAAATTTCTTTAAATAGTGATCAATTAAATAATTTGATGAGATCTCATGCCAAGGCCATGTTCCATTATCGTTTTTTTTGGATTGATTTTGTTCAGGTGGGAAGAGAGGATCCTGAAACACAAGATAATTTAGATCGCCTAATGCAAAATAGATTAAATGAGTTGGATTTTGAATGGGCAAATTACTTGAACCAGTTCCTATATTTGATGGCTACCTCCAAAGTAGAATTCACTTCTAAAGCTTTTGAATTCTATTTCAAGAAATTAGAAGATAAAGTATTTTGTTAGCGGTACTATTAAAATTAATTTTTGTTAGAGTTTATTAGGCAAATAGCGTAAGCGTTTACACCCTCTTCTTTCCCAACATATCCCAACTTTTCTGTAGTTGTTGCTTTAACAGACACTAGGTTGATATGAATATTCATTACTGACGCTAATTTCTCTCGAATTGATTGTATGTGTGGTTTTATTTTTGGACTTTGTAAACTCACAGTTGCGTCAATATTTCCTATTGAGTAACCTTCTTTGGTAATTAGTTTGACTACTTGCTTTAATAATATTTTAGAATCAATGCCTTTATATTTCTCAGAGGTATCAGGGAAATGATAACCGATGTCTCCGAGTGCTGCAGCACCTAGTAAAGCATCGCAAATAGCATGAATTAAAACATCTGCGTCCGAGTGACCAACCGATCCTTTATAATGATCTAGTAGAATTCCTCCTAACCAAAATTCTTCACCTTTTTCTAATTGGTGAACATCGAATCCAAATCCTACTCTGAAGGCCATAATAATATTTTAATTTATATCTCCTACTGATTTAATATCGGCAAAATCAAAGCTCAATGTAAATCTTAGTGTGCTTTCCAATGGATTTCTTTGAGTGAATGGAACTAGATAGGAGAAATCAAGGTTGAAAATTTGGTATTTTAAACCTAAACCTAATGTCATGTGGTTTCTGTTTCCTTTGTTTGGATTTTCATAAAAATAACCAAGTCTAAGGGCAAATTGTTGGTCGTACCAATACTCAGCTCCTATAGACCAATTTATTTCATTAAATTCCTCACTAAATCCTCCTGGTGCGTCATAAAATGATTGAATTAAACCTTGGACAGTTGATACATTGGGATCCATTCCTGAACCAGGCTCAATAATATAATTACCATTTGCATCAGTTTCGAAGATGTCATTTTCATTTTTTTTGTAAATGGGTGGTGTTGGAACTAGTAATTTATTCAAATCTAAATACATTCCAAACTCATTAAATTCGTCGATTTCAAAGTTAATTCCAGTACCTATTTTAAGGTTCATTGGAATGAAATCTCTTTCGGCAGATTCACTGTAAGAAACCTTGTTTCCAATATTTTGAATGTTTAATCCAAACATATAATCAGCAGCTTTATCACCGATTTGAATTGGTTTTTTGTAAAAACAATTCAAATCAACAGCAATTGAGTTACCAGGTTTTGATCCCTCTGAGGCACCGGCGGTTAGGTTACTGTAAATATATCTTGTACTAAATCCGCCAGAGAAATTATCATTTAACTTGTATCCAACACCAAAAATATCAAGAGCTAATTCATTAGGCTTTACAACTGTAAGTTGATTACCGCCTTCATCTCTAAAAGTTATTTCTCCTAATGAGAAGTATCTTAAACCGTGACTTATGCTCATTTTTTCATTCAGTTTCCATGTGTATCCAAATTGTGCCATGTAAATATCGTTAACTAAACTTCTTAACCATGGCGTATATGATATAGAAAGTGATTGTTGTTGTTCTAAAAATACTGTTTTAGCAGTATTCCAATAGGCTGAGTTAGCATCGGGTTTCGTAGCTGCACCTACATCTCCCATTGCACCAGCCCTTGAGTCAGGACCAATCATTAAGAAGGGTACAGCAGTAGTTATTGTATTAAGAAACTGACCGTTTTTTATATCTTCTTCAGTTTGACCTTTACTTTGTTTAATAGAAATCAAACCTAATAATAGAATCAAGGAAATATATTTCGTAAAATTCATAAATGCAAATATAGTTGATTAAAGTAAAAACACTTAACGGAGTATTACCAATTTTTCTAATTTTCTATCGGTTTCTGAATTTGAAGTTTTAACCTCTAATTGATACAGATAAACTCCTCGACCAATACGATCACCAAAATCATCTAACCCATCCCACTCTATTGGATTAGAGTGATTGTTACCTTTAGATGTAATATCCATTTCAATAGTTTTAATTAGTTTACCGGAAATTGTGAAAATTCTTAATAAAACTTCTAATGTTTCATTAAATTTATTGTGTTCAAATAAGAATTTGGTTTTTGTAGTAAATGGATTTGGATAATTGTAAAGATGGCGAATTGCTAGTTTAGCATCATTTGCTACAACAAATTCAGTATAAGCTTTTCCTGAATTATTATTTACATCCCATACTTTAAGAGTTAATGTATGATTCCCATCTGATAGTTCACTTAGTGGATAAATAATTTTTCCTTTTTTATAGTTATTCAGAGCAGCTATGTAAAAATCATTTAATAGATAAGGATTAGAGTAATCTTCATCCAGAACTGCTGAGATATCGTGACCTAAACTTGTTCCAGATGTGTTTATTCCATTATCATCACTTATAAGTGCATATATAGAAGGATTTTCATTAGTTAGTCCACCAAAAGCAAAGTTACTATCATTCATGAAAAGTTCAACAATTGGGTCTGTGTTATCATTACTCGCATAATCAGAACTTCCTCCTACAATTATTTTTTCGGTAAAGCCGTTACCATCAACATATTCGTTAGCAAAATAATAACTTATTCTTCCATTTCCGAATGCATAATTGATGTCTTTTGGCACAACAAATTCATAACTAAACTCACCATTTTTTACGCTTGCAATTCCTTTATAAATAATACTTTTGCGAGTTTCAAAATCCATTATATCACCTGTGCTATTATTGTCTAATGTTGTTAATGTTTTTATTTTATCGTAAACTACAGGGTAAACGAATCCATTAATATTTACTTTTTCACTATTTAATTGGATTTCACCAGTTATTTTAACTTTTGATAGTGCTTTGATAGTATCTGGATTATTTGAAATTTCAATATCGTTAATTTTTGAAGTTGATACTTTATATTCTGGGAATGAAAGTTTCATTGCGGGATCTCCAAGCAAAGCGAATTTTCGATTATTGTAATTTGTTCCGAGAGGACTCAGGTTTTTGGCTAAGCGAATTGCATCGCCTAGGGTGTTTGATTTCTTACCTAATACTGATTCGAAAAAATTTATGGTAAATCCAATATTATTTGAAATTCCACCATAAACCAAACGAGTTGTTGTAATCATTGCAATAGAACCTCCATTTGGATTGAATAAAACATATTCCCCTCCAGATACTCTCTCGGGATCATCATAACGAGAAAATTCACAAGTAGCTGTAATGAAAACAGGAAGAGCGTCAATATTGGTCCATGAATTTATATCATTAACATTAACTATTCTTTCGTCGGCCCATCCGCCTTCTCCACCATGTCCTACATAACTAGCGAAAAATACACCTTTATTAATCGATTCTCTTATTTCTCTATTTACATCTGGATAACGAGCTCCACCTGCAGTTGATTTTTTATCAAATGCATCTAAATATATTTTTTTGACATTAAAACTACTATCTTGATTTAGTAATGCATCTACTATTGTTTCTGTTTGTTTAAGGTGTGCAGATGAATAGTTGTCAGCCGACGATCCATCATCTGCAATAAATAAGGCTTGATTTTTCCAATCGCCAAAAGTTGATTTCATATCATTTCCATTCAAACCATCATACCCAACTGTTTTTGAAGTATTTACATAGTGTTTAACCTTATCTACAAAGCTTGTTGCATCCATAACATTTCTTGCAGGAAATCTTCCAATTCCTATATCTACTGTAGAACTGCTGCTGGAAATTCCATCTTTATCATCGAGCATGCCAAAATAATCATCCGAGATAAAACTGGCAGTGGGTGAAATAGAATTCTGAGATTGGTAACTCGGAATAAAATAAGTTTCTTTTGAAATTCTGTTTTTAGGATCGTAGTTTCCATCACCAAATAGAAGTAGATATTTAAGTTTGGATGTTTCGGATGTGCTGTTTTCATAAATATATTTAATGAAATTTCTAATTGCAGTTATGTCTGGATGGCCATTTGAGAATTCATTATAAACTTCTTGTAAAGTCACAACATGAGTTGTAAGTTTTGAGTTTTTAGAATGAAACTCGGCTAATTCTTGAGCCTTACTTTTAAATTCATCGGCTGATATAATAATATATTCTATATCTACTAGTGACTTTAAGTTTTGATTGTATGATTTTTCTACATAAAATGGTGTTTTGAAGCCATTGTTATTGAAGGCAATAAAAGACTTAATTGAATCTGTTAAAGATTTAAATGTAGTTTTTGAACCACTAAAGTTTGTATTAATCTCAAATGCTTCGTAAGGTGAGGTGATATCCCAAACTTTTGTTTCTGAGGAGGTATTGTTTATTTCGAACGTTGAGACATTTCCTGTTCCAACGGAACTAGGTTGAGAAAAAATCAATTGTCCATTATCTAAATTTAGGTATGATTCTGTCTTTATTTCTATGTAGTCCAACCAAGCAACTGAACCTGATTCTGGCTGGTTATAGGTGAATTCCAAATTTGATATATTACCAGAAATATTAAAACTATCTATTATTGTTTTTTCAACTACATAATTAGCTGTGTATAAGCTGCTTACGTTTCCTATGTTCGTCGTCTGATTAATAATACTCCCTCCATTTTTAACAGTAATATTATTTCCTGAACTTTTTAACGATCTAACGCCAAATTTAGCTTTGAAGTGTATTTTTTTTTCTGATACTTTAGCGTTGTGTGTAAAAGGAAATGTCTTTTTTAAGCCTGAAACGATATCAAAATAATCACCAAACCAAACTCTTCCAGATTTAATAAGGTTGGTTTTATCAATTTCATGAAATTGGTGGTTTTCATAGGTGTCAAAAAATTTATTTGAGGGTTCAGTTGGCTGATAAGTATTACTTATTCTTTTTCCTTTTTCTGTACCAATATTAATCCAGTAAAAAACGGTGTCTGTGTAAAGGTGCTTTTCATGATAAAAGCTTTTTGAATTATTATCCCATTCCCAAACATTGGCTGATTTGGCAAAGAAGAGCAAATAGTCATTGCTATCAAATGAACCATCGTTTTCTCCTTTAAAGTACAAAGGTAATTCAGGAAGTGTAGAAGGGGTCTTAGAGTTGATGGATTCCGAAAGCATACCCTCGGAATAACCAAATATTCGGATGTTTTTTGGATTTAAATCATCAATTGAAATTCCATTTTCCAGGAAAAAAGAGTGTGTTAATTTTTGAATGCCTGTGGAAGTCACCCCAATTTTGTGCCATTCACCGCTATTCATTACAGAGTTTTTATTGGCACGAAAATTAGGTTTTGAAGATTTTTTTTTAGTTGTCTTTAGTGTATAAGTGAAGGAATATTCGAAACTTAATATTCTCTCTTGAACTGATGATTTTTTTTGATAAGTCGGAACAAAAAATTGAATAAGGCTTTTTCCGTCTATATATTTTATATCCTTACTGAGAATTTCCGAATCAATAATTTTTAAACCATCGTAAATCTTATTGATTTCTTCAGTTTTTGTATAATTAAAGTCAATGTTGACTTTCTCTACTTTACCGTTAACTATTTCCGTAATAACGTAATAAGGAAATGAATTTGATTTTGGGTAAAATGCTTTTTCAAAATAAGGTTTATTTTTGATTTTCAGATCGTCACTTACTTCAGAAATATCCTGCTTCCAGTCTATATTTATTAATGTTCTTTTCTGAGTAAATCCAAAACAAAAATTTAAAGAAAATAATATAGTAATTAGCTTATACTTCATTGTTGTCTTGGTATCAACGCAATTGGTATAAATCTATTGCTTTTGAACATTATCTTTTGTCCTAAATCACATAAAATAAAGCTATTCCTCAACAAGTTGTTTTTTGTAAAGACTCTCATATTTTCCTTTATTATTGATTAGTTTTTCATGATTACCTTCTTCAATTATTTTTCCATTTTCAATCATTATAATGTGATCTGCATTTTTAATACTGGATATTCTATGACTTACAATTATAGTAGTTTTATTTTCCATAATATGCTTTAAGTTCATTAAAATATTTTCCTCTGTTTCTGTATCAACTGCGGATAGGCAGTCATCAAACAGCAATATTTGAGGTTTTTTCAAAAGAGCTCTTGCAATACTTACTCTTTGTTTTTGTCCACCCGATAATGTAACACCTCTTTCTCCAATAACAGTTTCATATCCGTCCTTAAAGTTTTTAATATTTTCATGAACTAATGCTTGTTTTGCAGCCCACTTAATATCTTCTATTTTTGAATTTCCGTTGTTTACATAAGTTCCAAAACTTATGTTGTTTTTAACGCTGTCTGAGAATAAAAAAACATCTTGCATTACACAGCCTGTTTGACTCCTTAATTCATTTAAATTTATAGTTTGAATGGGTGAGTTATCAATTAAAATTTCGCCTTTTGTAATATCGTATAGTCTATTTAATAATTGGATGATAGTTGATTTTCCGCTACCTGTTTTGCCTACAATTGCTAGTGTTTTTCCGGGTTCTATTTTAAAAGAAATGTCTCTTAAAGCTTTAATTCCACTTTCAGGGTAGGTGAATTGGACGTTTCTAAATTCTATGGCACCTTTTATTTTAATAGCTTGTTCAGAGTTATTTTTAATTTTTGGTTCTATAAGTAAAAATTCATTGATTCTTTTTTGACTCGCCACTGCACGTTGAATAAGCGAAGTTACCCATCCAAGAGATGCTACAGGCCATGTTAACAAGTTAATATAAATTACAAATTCTCCAATATTACCATATGTAATTGTACCCTCTATAACTGCCAATCCCCCAACATAAATTGTTATTAATGTGCTTAGGACCGGTAAAAAAAGTATAACTGGATAAAATAAAGACTCTGTTGTAGCTAAGTTCATGGCTATTGAACGATAGTTTTCAGCTTCTTTATTAAATTTTTTTATGGTAGAATTTGATTTGTTGTAAGCTTTAATGACCCTAATTCCTGAAAAAGTTTCCTGACTTAAATTAAATAGTTTTGAAAGTTGTCTTTGCATACGTTCACTTTTAATATTGATTAATCGAGAAACATAATAGATAGTAATTGAAAGAATGGGAAGTGGCAATAAAATGTAAAGACTTAACTCTGCATTAATATTTACCATCGTTATAATTACAAGAGTAAATAAAACAATAAGGTTAATTAAATACATAATGGATGGTCCCAAATACATTCTTACTTGGCTAACGTCATCTCCAATTCTATTCATTATATCACCTGTTTTATTTTCTTTGTAGAAAGAGGTGTCAAGTTTTTGATAGTGGTTATATATCTCATTTTTTAAATCAAATTCTATGAATCGAGAAACCATGATTATGGTGTAACGCATAAAAAAAGTGAAAATTCCTTTTATCAATGCAACAACAAGAAGTAAGACTGTAAAAATTAAAATTACTTTCGCTAGGTCAGCAACTATTTCTGACTGAAGTTTTCCTTCCGCTATTAATTTATTTTTATTGATGGTTTCAACAACAACGTCAATTGCGTTTCTGAAAATTTGGGCCGGATATAGGTTGAACCAATTTGCGCAGATAATAAAGATAACACCTAAGATTAATCGCCATTTGTAGCGAAGTAAAAATTTATTTAGTGATTTTAACTCCTTCAAAGAGATTCCTTATTTGTTACTCTGTAAATTTACACTAATCTATTTCCTTTTGGAAGAATTATTTAGTTTTCATTCTGAAAACTAAGAAAAGAACAAAGAGGAATATAAATGTTCCCAGCACTAAAAGTCCTGTTCGCATGAAAAAATTCCTTTGTTTATCCTCTGGACTTAATTTATTTGAAATGTTGTTTTTGCTACGAGTTATTTCTTTTTGTGATGATACACCATCAACCAAAATTGAGTCTTTTTTATTAATTTTCTCTATTGTGGTACTGAATTCATTGGAAGCAAAAATAGTTTTATTAGATACAAAAGAAAAATGTATCAAATAAATAAAAGTTAGAAGAAGCAATTTATTTCTCATTTTAAAGCCTAAATTTTTCGATAAACGAATCTTTCTTTTTAATGGACAGAGGAACAGTTAAACCGTTTCTCAATTTTATGTCACCAACTTTGCCTTTTTGGTAGGATTCAACAAAATTAACATTAATTAAGTGACTTTTATGCACTCTTAAAAAATCAAAATCAGATAGTGCTTCCTCAAAAAATTTTAATGTTTTACAAACTGTTTTTTTCTTTCCGTTATTAAGATAGAAATCAGTTAGATTATCGTTGGCCTTACAATTAACAATATCTCTAAGTTGAATTACATCAAATCCTTCCATTGTGGG
>MDTD01042640.1_pt1 | contig 17282 bp, 7 predicted proteins | sample 811221 | NCBI WGS metagenome assembly MDTD01 (sample SAMN05326646, study PRJNA326480) | marine metagenome | isolation source: seawater | place: Pacific Ocean: South West | collected 2011 | reverse complement strand
GGTTACAACTTTGACTCGGTCTCGCAAGGAGATGCAGGCTGGACAACCGGCAACCTGCTGGATGATGCCATTGGTGCCTTCAAACCCTTCACCAAGTGGAATCTGCACCTGCCAACGTTTACTCATGCCGGAGAATGGTCGACCGATACATCCCTGACCGAAGAATGGTCCCCGGATCTTGCCTATGTCAAGTTCTGTTACAATCCCGCCAGTCTTGATCCTGCCGACTGGACCGATGAAGAAAATCACTTCCGCCTCTGGACTCGTCCCTTTGCCGGTGGTCGTCTGACTTCCCTGGACCCGGAAGAGTGGTCCAAATCCCAATTCATTGCCAATGGTGATGATGTGCCAATCAAATGTCTTCTCCAGGAGGATGGCAAGTACGCCATCTTCATTGAACCGGTGAAGCCGACCGAAACCTACAATGAAGCCCGATTCTCGCTGACTTATTTCCCGTTTGGCGCAACCGGTGGTGGTGGCATCAATCCCATCAATTTCCCGCTGATCGACAGTGTCCGTTTCTCTATTCTCAAGACCGATATCGACTATGACTCTGACAACACCTGGACCTCCTTCGATCAACCCTCGGAGCCGGATGGTCAGTGGAGTTCTGATACCTATGGCTGGCCCGAAATTGCGCCCCAGCAGGCAGCGTCCAGTGTCCTGATCAATGCAAATCTCTGGCAGGAAGGCTGGACCGCCACCGCCAAGGTCAATGGTTCCTATCGCGAAGAATATGAAGACAGTATCGGCCATCCGGAACTGGCCCTTGGCGTCAATGCCTATGACAGCAATATAAACGGTGCCATCGACATGTTTGATGACATGAGTGCCTATACTCAGGAGCGTCGCGCTCATATGGCCAAAATGACGGTCAGCTACGAAGGTCCAGTCGAATTTCTGGAAGATTTCACCTTCCGCACGACGATCTCTGACCTTACTATTTGGCGGAGCACCAGCGGGACCACAGCCAATGGTTTACCACTTTATGAGAAGCTGATGCAGGATGCCGGTTCTGAACGTCAGCAATCCCTGACTATTGATGCATTCACCGAAGAAGAGATTCTGGTGGAAGCCTTTGAAAAGAAAGGCGTCTCTGTGGATACCGGACGGGATGCCAAACTGGTGGTCGATACCGCCTACGATACCAATGTACACGCTCCCTTTATCGCCAGTCAGACCTGTACCCTCGAAGATGGTTCCACCATCAGCAGAGAAGCTGCTCTGGAGGATGGCAGTTTTGCCAAGTATTCGATCCCGATTCCGACGGCAGAGACGATTACCTTCCTGCCACGGTCTCTGGAAGCGATTCCCTATCATCTGGCTCAGATTGATGCTGCCATTGATCAGGCATCGCTGGCTCAGGATACCAGCCACCGCCATAAATCCGACTACCAGCTCTATGTCCGTGAACAGGGTCAGCCCTGGACCAGCGCGGTTTACCTTTCTCCCCGCATTGCCGATTTCGCCGATCGCGACCAGGGTGCACCTCTGACCATGGAAAAAGTGACCGATGTTTCCTCACTCTACGAAACCGATGGCTCGTTTGTGATGCCGGTGGAGTTCAAGGAAGAGATGCTGGTCTGGCCAGCCAATGTGGCTCGTTTCGGTTGGGATGGTCGCTATGCGCCGGACGGTAACCTCAGGATTCAGAAGGTCAATGGGGATGAGCGTTGGGCAGGGGTCACCACCCGTGGGACCATGAGCAGCAATACTACCTACGAATATGCAGTCAACACTCTGGTCCCCGATGCGCAGCGGGTCTTCGCCTGGCGTAATGTGGTCCGCTGGCGTCCACAGGGAGAGGGCACCCAACCCAGTGCTTCCGAGACGACAGTCACCATTGACGACACCACCTACTATGCGGAAGTACGACCATCCCTGGCTTCGACCATTCCACTGCCGCTGGATGCCAACAGCATCACCAAAGGTGGTCTCGGGTTCAATCGGGATTACTGGCGGAGCGAGATCGATTCCTTTGACAAAACCCTTACCTTCTCCGGCAGCCTGAGTTATGCCGCCGGGCTGGCATCGCCATCGATATCCTACTGGTACAAGAGCAACCGCTGGCTCCACAGCTCGCTTGGTTTCGGCTGGTTCCAGAGCTACGACCAGCGTCTCTTCCCGGCTTATCTGAATGACAGTCGTACCCTGTTCTATCTGGATGGGGGTGGTGACCTCCACCAGGTCAGCAACTGGAACAGTACGACTCGCACGGGTGACCTCATGCTTGACGGCCTCAAACATACGGTTAAAGAAGAGGTCATCGATAACGCATGGACTCTGACCAGTCCCGATGGTACCATCTACCGTTTTGGTCGCAGTGGTCATCTGGCCAGTATCGAGCCCCGCTTCAAAGAAGAAACCATCACCATCAGTCATGAGATCCTTGATCCTTCCTCGACGGAGGAAGACGATCTCTACTACGCGGATGGCAGCTGGACCCCTGGTGAGTTGATCGTCAGGCCAACCGGAGCCGAGTGGAATGGCAAGACGGTTGCCATGACTTATGGCACCGATGCTGCCAGTAACGGACGGATCACCAAGCTGGCGCTGGGTGGTAACCTCTCTTCCGCTGACTTTACCTATCATCCTGCCATCGCGCTGGCCGGTGACTGGAGCAATCAGGCTCAGGAAACGGTGGCCACCATCACCATCAGCCAGGATGGTGAATCCCTGCAGCATCAATTTGACTATCCTGCTGTGGTTCGTGTTGGCACCTTCAGCCGCCCGATCAATGCTGGTTTTGATGCCCATACCACCACCATTCTCAGCCGTAAATCCCTGGCAGACGCGGCGCCTTTGCAGACCCAGGTGACGACGCGCGTAGATCGTTATACCTATGAATTGATTCCGGCTCACGACCAGATCGGCCAATGGACGACGGATGTTGTCGCCAACTGGTCTCCCGCCAATCTGATGGTCACGTCTTTCCCTGACAATGCGGTCAAGACCCGCTTTACCGGTACGGAAAGCGATCAATGGCAAACCTCATCGATTAGCGATAATACGATTACCCACGGCGATGGCAGCAGTGAGACCCATGTTTACAGCACCAAAGGTTTCATCACCTCAGCAACCGCAAGTAAGGGCGAAGAAAGTCACGATCTCTTCTCCGCGACCTATGATGCTGAAGGTCGCCGTCTGACCACGACCACTGTTCTCGGCACCACCACCCGGACCTGGAATGACACCGGCTATCTGCTTTCCACCACACCACCCGCACCATTGGCTGCGACCACTTACAGCTATTTTGAGGATCATTATTTCCTGCCCAAATCGATTACCCTGGCGGGTCAGAGACGCACCAATTATGAGCTGCGCGCCGACTTCAAAGTTGCCACCAAGTGGAGCGAAGAAGACCTGACCACCTATGCTGCACCTGCCCGTGAGACAGTGGTGACGTATGAAGCCGATGCGACTGACAACACCGTGCTCTCCGGGCGGGTTGCAACCATTGAACAGCTCTGGACCGGTGGCAATCGCGAAACGACCATCTCCTATGATGGCACCTGGCTGGAAGCGAACAAGGTGGAGATCGGTCTGCCTGGTGGTGCCAGCAAGACCACGGTCTCGACCGTCACCCGGGATTCTTTGGGTCGGGTTACTGGTGGTAAGTCCGGTCATCTCGATCTGCCAACCCGCGAACCGGCGATGCTGAGCAGCAAATCGACCATTGGCAGCAAGAGTGGCGCTGCTCAGTTTTCTCTCTTTGGTGGCTCTGACGCAACGGTCATGCCAACCTCGGACAGCGCAGCTCCTGACGTGACGGTTCAGACTATCCGCTCGACTGCATCCGGTCGTCCCACGGGTTTTATCCGTGAAGCTGATGATGGCACCACCCACACTTATACGGTCGGTCCCAACCTCAGTTTTGACGATGAAGGCCGTCAGCTCTCCTTCAAACTAAGCGACAACTCAGCCCTGGAAACCTACGAATTCGGGGCGCTTGGCCAGCTGCTCAAGCAGACTGTTGGGGGTACGACCACGTATGAAGCGACCTACAACAGCCTGGGCCTGCTTCTCAGCAGCACCGATATCCGTGGTGACGAAACCAGCTATACCTATCATCCCACGGGGGCGGTTCAGGTCTTCACCCGTCCTGATGATTATGGTACGGTGACCACCACTCTTGATGCGGCAGGCCGGGAGATCAGCAAGATTGATGCACCAGGGGCGAATGCCGGTGATGCCAACACCCCAGGTAGCACCACCACCTCGGAGTACGATGGCTTTGGTCAACTCCGTAAAACCACCACTCCCAGTGGGGCTGAATATGCCTTCGATTACGATGGTGCTGGCAACCTGATTGCCACGCGGCGGGTGACGCCTGACCCCATCACCCTTGCCGAATACGAATATGATGCTAAAACCGGGGCTTGTACCCTTTCCCGCGATATCCATGGCAACGAAACGATTCGTACTCCAGATGAACTCGGGGTGATCACCAATGTCATCACCCCGAAGGGTGATACCATGTCTCGCAGTAACCTCAATGCCCTGACTGGCCAGTATCAGAGCAGCAGCAGTACCATTAACGGGGTGACCCGTAATCATTCTTACCAGACGGATGATCTGGGAGCCATCACCAGCGTAACCACCAATGGTCGCCGGACCGATATCGAAAAAGATCATTACGGTAACACCAAAAAAGTCACCGTGCTGGCCAACAGCAGTGACCCGCTGGCAACGGAAATGACCAATAGTATTGATGGTATCGATACCATCAAGGATCTGACTACCGGCAACGAAACCACCGTCACTCGCGAGAATGGTCTGGTCACCGGCTCTACCACCACCAATGGTGCCATTACCATTGAAACCGAGACCGAATTTGATCCCAACCATCCCCGGATTCCGGTGGGTTCCACCACGGACGATCCTGATACCCGTTCCTATAAAAACACCGCTGTTTATGATGATGGTCAGGTGACCGAAAAACTGGGCTCATCGACCACCACCGAAACCACCATCACCCGAACCTATAACCGCTGGGGTCAGCTTGCCACGGAAGATGATGGCATCAATCCTCAAACAACCTATACCTACAATACCTTGGGTCAGCCACTCTCCGTGACGCAGGGCAGCCAGAGCTCAACCTGGGACTATACCACCCTCGGTCAGCTCATTGCCCACAAAAAGAACGGCAAGCTCATTGAGGCTTATACTTATCTCAAAACCGGCCAGACCGATATGCGCTTCACGCCGGCAGAAGATGGCAACATCCGTCAGGAGAAGTTCATCTACCGGACTCAGGATGAAACCAATAATGGCCTCAAGGTGATTAAGGGTGAGCTTTACAAACAGCTGATCCTCGCAGACACCATCACCCTGAGTCAGTGGCAGAGCAAATATGGTGATGGCGTCGCGTCCGGGCCAACCACCTTTGCTGCTGATGATGATGACGATGACGATACCCCGCCGCCACCGGTTAATGTCCTCAAGGCCACCACTTTCGCCTTTGACGGGGCCGGTCGCCTGGTCAGCATGCAGAATCCTTCCGGTACCGACTGGTCTATGTCCTACGATCAGGATGGTCGCACCACGTCCACCAACATTGAAGGCAATGACGACAGCAGCCAGTATGACGCGGCGACTGGTCGTCTGGTCAGCAATCAGTACGGTACGTTTACCTATGATGACGCTGGTCGGGTGGAAACCATTACCAGCAGTGATTTGGCAACCCCCTCTTATGAATATGTCTATGATGCGATGGGTCGCCTGACCGAGATCAAAACCACCCATCCTCTCATTGGTACGGTCAGCACCCTGCTGGAGCCTGACATGACCGGTTACCCCTGGAAGCGGACGCTGCCTTCAGGAACCGTGGTCACGGAACCGATCACCGCTGCCGGAGCCCTTCAGTCCACCACCTATGACGATCCCGATGGCACCACCCGTACCGTCAGTTTCGGACTTGACAATGGCATGCGTCTGACCTCGATCGACCGTCCCGGTGATCATGCCGATGTTACCTTTTCCTATGATACCAACACCGGTTCTCTGGCCAGTATCGAGCAGGATGATTATGACATTGCCCTGACCCGGGATGCGACCACCGATCTCATTGTCGGTCGTACCGTGGGGGCTGTAACCGAAAGCTATCCAGTCGATGATGCCAACTACATCACCAGCGCCAGCGTTGGCGGTCACAGCTATGGTTACGACTACCGGGTTGATGGCGCGGTGGCTGGCTATACCCTTGATAATCATGCTCATGTCGGCTTCAAAACCGACCGCTCTGGTAATGTCTCCATCTCCGATGACTCGCTTACCGCCGACTTCATGCAGAAGCCGAAAACCGGCAAAGTCGTCGACATTGAGATCGTGAACAACCAGGCGACGATCAAGACCTTCCTCAAGGAAGAATACCTGATCAACGATCAATATGTGCTGGGGGATAACATTACCGCACGCATGCCCAATGCGAATGCATCCCTCAATATCCGGGGCATGATGGCGGTTGACCTGGAAACCCATTCACTTGGATTTGATACCGAACTGGAATTTCTGTCCCAGGAACACGGTGGCGACGTAGAGTGGACCGCTTCAGAAGGACATGGCAACAAAGGCGCTATCCTGATAGATGCCGTTGCCGATGGGCAAGGAGAGATTGATCATGCCGGTATCCTTTTTGACCCGGCAAATGATTATGAAGATGAAGCTGGCAAGGAACATCTCAGGCATGGTTTTGCCTTCCGGATAGATGCAATTGATTTTAATGAGTCATCGACTCAGGAAACCTCGATCTTCCGCATGGCTTTCGGTGGAACCGGTACCATTTTTGTGCCCAACTTCGTTCTCAAAAATGACGCGAATGATCAACTATCCCTCTATTTCCAGGGTAAAACGCTGGTCTATGACGAGCAGATAGAAGATTATGTCTACACCAATGACATCAGCGAGACCTTTGTCAGCCATGTGGAACTGGGAGAGTGGTTGGCTCCGGTGATTGATATCTACTCGTCTCAAGCCAATACAGGTTGCATCCGTTTTGACCGCATCAAAGTCTTGATGGAGGGAGAAACGATTCTTGAATTACCCTTCACTGCCATATCGGTATGCAACACCATTAACCCGCTCTGGACTTCGCGAGTCGGTATATTCAAAAGTATTGATTATGGCAGCGGTTTTGATGAGTACTGGCCCGCAGGTAAGCTGACGGCCCTGAACAGTATCACCATGTTGATTGATGATGTGGGTCGCCATACCTATCTGGCCGATGATGACCATGAACTGGTCGTTGAAAATCTCGACCCCCTGATGCCTGCTGCAGTCTCTGAATTCACCGCCTGGAGTGTGGAGAATGTGGTCATTTCAGGGTTGGATGTGGCCGGCACCGCAACCATGCACAATGTCCATGATTGTGTCTTCTCCAATTCGATCTTCCGTGACGATGTTCTGGCTGAGAAGCTGGATACCGTTCTCTTCAGCAACAATAACTACTTCTACCAGCAGGGTCAGCAATTAACCTTTAACGAGATTAATGAGACCTACCTGACCCATAACATTTTCATGAATGATGGCAATGGTGGCGGGTGGACCTCCCTGTCTGGGATGCCGGTCAGCAACTATAACAACTACTGGCCATCCCGTCAGGGTACGATTCTGGTCGATGGCGATGTTGATTCTGCCGATCATACCGGTTTCTATGCCACTGACATGATCGGTCCTGATACGGAACTGATGGCGGGATGGGACAGTGGTCAACTGGACTCCTTTGGAACGGGTGCCGATATCAGCAGCAGTCACCTTGCCCTGCGGTCAGACTGGAGTTCTGATGCCGCAACGGTTATGGCGGATTGGGAAGCGCTGGAAGGTACCGAACCGCGTCGCTTTACCTTTGAGCTGACCAAAAGCAGCGGAAGTCTGGAAGTCAGCCGGATTATCGAATCCTGGGATGGTGGAGCCTGGGCACCATGCCACAGCATGACGTTGACTGCGCCTGGATCATCATGGACTTTGGATCAGCTCACCTTTGCCATGATTGGCAATGTCGTCTCGTGCACCATCAGTGAGGTGGAGTTTACCCATCATTATACCTATGAGTATCAGAGCAGTCCCTATTGGGATACCAAGACTCGTCATGGCCTGAGTGCTTATTCCTGGAGCGCCGACCCTGGTCTGACTCTGACAACCGGTACAACGCTGAACCTGGCGCGGGACGCGTTCTCATTATCGCCGCTTTATGTCGCCGGAGATTTTGCTTCTGGCTATACCACGTTGGATGGTCATGATGCACCAATGGTCGACCAGGATGGTGAGTATGTTCGCGTCTCGTTTGTGGCATCCGTCGACAGTGAAGCTACCCCGAATTCCCTTTACAATCGTTTCCTGACAGGGATGACCAATGCCAGTGGTGCGGGTCCATTCCTCTCGCTCTATGCCGGTTCAGCTATCGATGCTAAATCCTTTGATCCGCTGGCCAGCATCAAAGAAGTGATCGCTGGTGATGCGTATTTGCTGACGGCTGCCGGTGCCGCTGAAGAAAGAAGTATTGATACCCGTACCTGGGCGGAAGGTGAATGGTCACCTTATACGGCGACTTATTTGAAGCCTGGCTCCTGGAAAACCCTGACTTTCCGCATTGAGCGGGAAACAGCGCGGAAATTTACCACCACCCTGTCCGGACCGGATGGCATGGTGGTTTCGAAAGCCGTGAACGCACCCGGCACGTTCGCATTTGATGAAGCGGTCATCGGTGTCCAGGGTGACCTCTGCCAACTGCAATTGGATGATATCACCGTAACCTCCTGGACTGGGGATCGGATTATTGATCCGTTCTCTGACGGTTCTCGTGCCGATGGCATGGATGCCCTTGATACCAATTGGTACCGGAGTACGGAAGATGTGGATGCCACGGTCAGCAATGGTGCCCTTGGCGTAACCTGGACCGGTACCGAGTCGCAGTATCTGGCTGGCCTCTTCCAGCCGGTGGCGCTCAATGCTGATGGTCAGTGGATCGAATTGTCGGTCAAGGTCTATGTGCCCGATGGCATTACCATGCAGGTGCGTAATGCCTTGACGCTGGGTCTTTTTGACACCAAACCGGAAAGTAATGGTACGCTTTATAATCCTGAACTGGCCGCCAATGGCTGGAGTATTACGGATCGTCGTTCCCCGATTTCAGTAGCTGGACTGACGGTCGATCTGGCTCCGCAGGGCCGTGAGTTGGATCAGTATGAGGAGGTGCCGGACTACCAGACTGTCAGCCTCTTCAGCGCCGACCCCAGCGGGACCGCTGCCACGGAATCTACCCCGGCTACAGCAACCACGGTCTATCAGCTGTCCAGCATTGGCGAGGTCCCGAGTGGCGTTCCCGCCCTTCCGGTCAATGCTATCTCCACCGCCACCGATGACCAGACCGGCAAGAGCATTTACCAGCTCTTCGGACCCCATGCTTTCCAGGCTCTCAATGGCAACGAGCGCAGTAATGTCCGCAGTCAGGGTGCCCATGAACCCGCACCGCAGTACCTGGATCATGATGATGCCGGTCGTCTGACTGTGCGCAAGGTGCGCGATATCACCATCACCTATCAGTATTATCCCGATGGTCGTCTGAAGAGTTACCACTTCACTAAACCGGTGGCTTACTCCGATGATATCGATATGACCGTGACCTATGGTTACGATGCTTTTGGTAACCGGACCTCCATCAAGGAAGTGGGTAAACGCTGGGTCAAGAAGGCCGATGGCGCGGTGGTCGTCGAGCAGGCTGACCGTCTCTACGTCATGCTGTATAACGGTCCTAATGTCGAGACCGAGTATCTCGACGAAGGGATCGACGGCACCTGCGACCGTCGTCGCGAATACCGCCTGACCCATGTCATCGACCGGGCGACTGGCTTCAAGGACTATTTCCCGTCTGCGAGTCCTGCTCGTGATCCGGAAGAGTATGACTACATCACCGATCAGGTTGGCTCGGTACTGGCGATCAAGAAGAGCGGCACCGATGAGGTCATCGAGAAGTACGCCTATGACGCTCAGGGTAACCTGATACGGGCCAAATGCTCGTTTGCTGGTGAACAGGATGAACGCTATCTGGATAACCGTTATCGCTTCCAGTTCCGTGAGCAGGATCTGACTGCCAGGCACTACTACTTCCGTATGCGGGTTTATGAGCCGTCCATCGGTCAGTTCCTGACGCCTGACCCAGAGTTGAGACTCGACTCTGAAGGCACAGCTCTCGCCTTGGCCATGGGCGGTAATATGGTGAATTTTGATGATCCGATGGGTACATGTGATCAATGTGGCCAGAATTATCTTGGTGAAGGCGAAGACTGTCCGAATTACAATAAAAATAGAGCCAGTTTACAACAGAAAATAAAAACTGGCGAGCAAATATACTTGCAGCAAAAAAAACCAAGTCTTTTAGAAAGATTTAAAGCTAATGCAATAGCAAAAGAAAAAGCACTCAAGAAAAGAAAAGAAGAAGAAGGGCTAACTTCCTTTAGAGATCAGCTAAATCCATTCAATACTCCACCTGGTGTTACGGCACAATACTTAATTTATGTTGGAGACTATGAAGAAGCTGAACGATACTGGAACATGGTAGCAGAAGATAATCGTTTTGACACTAGACAGATGATGTTGGAAGAAGAGTTGGAGAATTACTGCGTTGCTCCAGTAGATGTGGTCCCCTACACAGGAATGCAAGGTCCCTCTGGTCCAACATTCGGGCGTAAAAAACAAAAGCCCCAAATCATAACTGACACACCAGTTGAACCAGAAACTGTCACTCCTAAATATGTCAAAACCAACTATAATTACGAAAATTATGGTGATGACATTTCCGATGGAAATTTTGGCAGAACAAGGCCATCACGTGCCCCAAAGAGAACAGTTCAAGATGTTTACATAGTTGGAAAAGATGGCAATGACATTGGACAGCTTGATGTATGGGAAGTGATGCCTGACGGTACAAGGGTATTCATTGAGCAAAAAAGTGGCCTTGGAATTGGCAAGATTAATCCAAAAACTGGATTACCGTATACAGATCCAGTTGTGGCGACAACCCAATTTGGTGAAAAACAGATTCTCCTCGCTGGACGAAAGAAAGCACGGTCATTACTCGAGGGTGTAGCAACGAGAGGTGATGGCGGAGCTGCAGTGCCGTCAATAGATGAAATTCAAAGAGCCAAGAATATCCGTTTCGAGATTGAAGCAGACACACCAGCAATCAGAACGGAGGTGAATAATAGACTGGAACAATTGCGTCAGGAGTTCCCTGAATTTACTTTTGAAGCAGAGTTCGGAAAGTAACATGAGTGTAGCAATGTATTTCAAGAATCCTATCAGTGGCGAAGATGAAATCATGCCATTGGTTGGGGCAAGTGAGTTGAAGGCCGTTTGGATGCCGATAGTCACGACACTGGATCTACATCACCTAGACTATTGTTTTACTGCAGGTCTTCAAATCGATTGCGAAAACCGAAATGATCTACTTGAGGAGTTCAAACAACTCTGGAGTTCACTTGCTCCAAGCGAAGGAAAGGAACGTTGCAAAGCTGCAATTGAGTTGATTAGCAGCGATGGGCCTCAATTGGGTTCTCTATACATTGGATAACCCACTTTATCGTGCATCCCTTAACTTATCTACTTCCATCTTTTGCAAACTCTTTCCTGGTTATCGCGTTAAAATGCTCAGTACCCAAAATAGAGAAATTGTCAAGTGTTGTGTATGAAGGGTATTGGGGCGTTCGAGGTTTTGGGTTAAGCGACGAGCTTTTCGTGGCCGTCTTCGAAAATGATGGATGGATCGTATAGCTTGATGATGGTTTCGTGTCCTCTGAGTCGCCTCCAGGTCTTTGAGGCTTCTTCTGCGAGCTTGAAAGCGAAGGCTAATGTGGATGCTTCAGTACCTTGCCCACGAGTGGCGTAGGTGCGTTTGCGAACAGTGGCGAAGGTGGATTCTATGGGGTTGGTCGTGCGGATATGGCACCAATGTTTCGCCGGGAAGTCATAGAAGGCGAAGAGCGCCTCGTAGGAGTCGTTCAGGCATTTTACAGCCTTGGGATATTTGGCTTCATAGGTTTCAATGAAGCTCCTGTGGGCAACGAGTGCGTCTGCTTTGGTTTCGGCCAGGTACATCTCGTGAAGCATTGTCTTGGCCTTGGCTTGGAGCTTTTTGGGAAGCTTGTCAAGGATGTTTGCTGTCTTGTGGACCCAGCAGCGCTGGTTGCGGCTTTCGGGATAGACCTCCGCTGCTGCTGCCCAGAATCCCAAAGCTCCATCGCCGATGAATAGTTTGGGCGGCTTCATGCCTCGTGTCTTGAGATCGCGCAGGAGATAGGACCACGATTCGGTGCTTTCTCGGTAGCCTCCTTCAATGGCGATGAGCTCTTTTTCGCCTTCTTTAGTGGCTCCCATGACCACCAGGGTGCAGAGCTTGTTCTCGCTCATGCGGACGTTGAAGTGGATGCCATCGACCCAGATATAGGCGTATTGTTTCTCTGCCAGTGAGCGCTTGCTCCAAGCTTTGTAGTCCTCTGTCCATCGCTGCTTGAGTCGGCTGATAGATGCCGGCGAGAGGGTGTCGACTCCTTCGCCAAATAGCTCCCGAAGCGCAGGAAGCATATCGTTTGTCGAGATCCCTTTCAGATAGAAGAAGCATAGGGTGCAGATGGATTTTCGTGGGATCTTAGCTTGAAAGAGGGACGGGAACTAACAGATTAAATAGACGGGTAAATAGAGTGCTTTTTTGACCTCACAATAGGAATTGGACAGGTGGAAGAAGCAGGGGTAAATGACTTGATGGCAGTCAGACTGGTATTGAGCAGTGAGCAGGAGCAGGAATGCTTGGTACAGTTGCACCATGGCGAACTTCATGATGTAGAGCGGAAGATTCATCAGAAGGCGGCTGCCTCTGTCACCGCGAAGCTGTTGCGACAGACATTAGTAAACCCGCAGTTTCGTCAGAAATGCCGCATCCTGGCCGGAGAAGCCGGGTATCAGATTCACTCTTACAGTTCGCTTGAGGTGACCCTGTGCGGAAGCAAGCATGTGACGGTGACCAGTCCGTATTTTACCAAGGCTCAGCACCAGGGTCGCAAGAAGCACAAAAAGGGGCCGAGGCGTACAGACGCAGGGCGTCATGTGGGGTTGGAGGTGCTTGGCTTCATGGACAGAACCTCGCCGTATCTTGCCTTCCATGCCCTGTCGCTGTCGGCGCTTGCGCCATCCTTTGCGGTTGCCTCCAGAATCCTGCAGGCCGAAGGGCATGGTATATGTCCAGACAAGCTCCGTCGCTTTGCAGGCATCTTTGATGATTTCAGCGTGGAAGAGCGGAGCCGTCACAGCACCGCCCCCGACGAAAGCGTAGCTGGCAAGCGGGTAGTACTGGCCGTAGATGGCGGTCGTGTGCGGGAACGTAAGAGCAAAAGCGGAGCCATCGCCAAAGATCAGAAGCGGCGCGGCTACCATACCGAATGGAAAGAACCCAGACTGCTGACTATCGCCTGTCTGAACGACGAAGGAGACCTGGACAAAACCTTTTCTACTCAGGTCGACGCGGTTTTCGGTCTCGATCGCTTGATCGCATCTGTCGAAGCCTATCTGGTGGCCTTGCAGATTGATCTGGCCGCAGAAGTCATCCTTGTTGGTGATGGGGCCAAATGGATCTGGAATCATCTACCCGGTCTTCTTCGCAAACTCCATATCCACCCGGATCGCATCACCGAGGTCATCGACTACACCCATGCCAAACAGAATCTGAACCAACTCATTGAAACCTTCCTCAAGCCCTGCACGACCCATCACGAAACCAAAATACGCTGGCAACGTATGAACGACCTGCTTTACCACGGAAAGCTCGACGATCTGCAGCAGTTGCTCATTGAGCATACCAGCAAAGGTCAGAAGCGCGCTATGAAGAAGAAACTGAAAACATACTTCCTGGTCAACCGCCACCGCATGCAATACGCCAGTTTCGAACAAAGGAAAATCGTCCGCGGATCTGGCATCGTCGAAAGTGCTATCCGACGGGTCATCAATCTTCGAGTCAAAGCTCCCGGCAGCTTCTGGGTACTCCGAAAAGCCGAAACCATCTGTTTCCTCCGCGCCAAACTCCTCTTCGGTCGCTGGAACCTGCTCATTCGAGCATGGAAAAGAGACCTGAAAGACCAGTTTCAGGCCATTTCTCTGCCAGCCATTCAAACCAAACAGACTTCCACCCTCAAACATCACGCCGCATGATCACAATTATCCGTTTGCACCCCTGCGCTATTGCTGCAATCTTTCGCCGCTGCTCATCGGTTAATAACAGACGACGACCAGTAGCCTGATGCTGCAACTCTAACACCTGAACTTGCTCCTGGAGCAAATCAATCACATAAAGAAGTGCTTGTTCTCGCGAGTTGGTAAGTAGAGCTCTAAGGAGCTTGGTGATTGGTGTAAAGCGCATGAAGGGTCCCCTATCCCCAAAAAAGCGCGGACAATAAGCTTTGACGCATAAATAGCAAATAATGATGTGTTGATACCACCCCGCCAATCACCACTAAAGCAAAGATCTCGCCACCTTTCCCCACCGCCTTGGTTTCCCCCTCTGGACACCCCCATCCGAGGCGCCCCCCTATTCGGAATCCCAAAGGGGGAAACCCATCCTCCATATGCCGCTTAGTAATAGAGTATCTTGGCATATGGAATCTTCGATGGGGGGACGGTGCTGTACCCGACCCTGTACAGTCCTTCGGATCATGCTCTTTGCTGGTTTTAGTCGTGATTGTCTCCCACCCCTCCCTGATTAGGCGCACAGATGCGTCGTTGCAATCTTCCAGATTACCACTTTGGCAGATGTGCTTGGAGTTTGAGCAACACACCAGAGTACCTTCAGTACTCTCCTGCTTTTGCTCAAGAAAGGGCAACCAGCTTGGTTTGACTCGACACGACAGGGCACACTTGTTCCTTGACCTGCTGGTACTTGTACGTCTTTCAATAAGAACTTCATATCAGAGTAGGCTCTGATTATGATTCTTGGTGGACTTTTGATTTTCTTCAGGATGCAGAGCAGAACAAATTTTGTGTTCTGCTCTGCATCCTCTTCTGATCTGATATGTCGACAATATCTATTATTGGCGGATTATTGCCGTTTACTCGACTTTCAAACCAGGTTGCCTCGCATATGCAAAGCTATTGTACATAATAGTCTTATCTGGTAGAATATGAGTGTGCGTTTGGAAGTATGCATTGATATGACGACCAAACGCACGCTCGGCTGCCTCAGATTTTATCTGTAGGCAGCTCTTTTATTTTCACGGCTTGTCCCTTCGCCTGGTTGTCAGCCTTTCTTTGATAAGCATGTGCGTACCATCAGAACGCTTCGTGTACGTATACTCGAAGACCTTGTTTTCATAGCAAATCGTCACTTTGACGACGCCATTAAAATAGTGCTCGACTACCCGTTCCATTGCCAACCTCCTTTCCTTGATATTGGCCCAGTTAATACGAGACCCACTACTTCTTGGACCGAAGAAGCAATGGGTCTTTGTGAGTGATGTATTGGTACGGAGTTGATTGGACACGGAATAGTTTATGGTAATGCAGTCGCATCATTCAAACAAGCTTCCGGCATAACGGCAGTCGCCTTTGGCTCCCTTGGTCCTTCGGACACTTATTCCAGGTCATGTTTGACTGATGCTGGCGTGAGTATGTCTTTTATGGGGCAAAAGGAAAGTGTTCCTTTGTGCCCTGTGCTTACAATTGAAAGGACTCGCACCGATGGGTAGAAGCAGCAATCTTTCAAACGAGCAACAGATCGAAGCAGTGCTCTCAGTCATTCGTAAAGAAGAGCCAGTGACGACGATAGCGCGCAGATATCAGGTCTCGGTACCGACGTTGACCAAATGGCGTGATCAGTTCCTTCAGGCAGGTCAAGCAGCTCTTGCACAAGGAGGCTCTGGGGCAGAGAAGCAGATCCGCCACCTTAAAGATGAGCTTGCCACACGTGATCAAGTGATTGGTGAGCTGACTGTAGCCAACCGCATACTAAAAAAAAACGGGACGGCTTGAGCTGACGCCTGAGACAAGAGAAGACATCATGAAAGAAGTAGAAGCAGAGACCGACTGTCGGCTATCCGCCGTGCTCAAAGTATTGGGGATTGCTCGTTCTACCTGGTACTACCGTGCCAAGCAGAGCCACGACCCACGCAAACGTGGCCCTATACCATTGCCAGTTCTACCAGAGAAGAGAGACTTGATCATCAGCAAGGCAAACCACTTCCCTATCCTTGGCTACCAGAAGATCGCCATGATTTGCCGACAGGACATGCCTGTGACTGATCGGGAGACCTATCGAGTGATGGCAGAAGAGAAGCTGCTACATCTTCGCAAGCCCACCCCCAGTGAGCTACATCAATCTCAGCAGCTTTACAAGCTACTGCCAGAGGCTCCCAATCAGCTATGGCAAATGGATGTCACCTATGTGCACATCCCCACGCACGGATGGCGGTATCTGATCACCGTCATCGACTACTATTCACGGTACCTGCTTCAGGGCCACTTCACCGACAGTTACAGCGCACGAGAAGCAATCAAAGCACTGACCAAAGCAAAGGCAAATGCTGAAGCTATCCGCGGTCCATTGACTCAACCAGTCTTCCTGGTCACCGACAATGGCAGCACCTTTATCGCCAAAGAGTTCAAAGACCACCTCGGGCACAACTACTCTCAGGTACGCATTCAGTATCGCACCCCAACCCAATTGGGACTCCTTGAGCGCTTCCACAAAACCCTCAAACAAGAGGAGATCTACCAGCACATCTACGATAGCCCTGCACAAGCAAAAGAACGCATCGAGAAGTATCTCCATGTTTACAACAATCAAAGGCCCCATTGGGCGCTCAAACCTGTTCAAGGCGGCGATTGTTACACCCCCACCCAAGTCTACAAGCAATCCCACACCATCCAAGTCCCACGTTGGCAAAAATGGGCTAAAGCTGCAAAAAAGAAAGTCGAGCAACTCAGCGAGGAGTTATGCGCATGATAAAACAAAGTCAACATCCTCGTGTCCAGTTGAAACCCCGGTTAATACAGTGAATGTAAAAATGAAAAGCGGAAAACTATCCCTTTCCAAATCCGATTAGAGGTGGTGTGATGGCTTATCATATGAAAATATGATATTCAGTACTTTTTCTCAAGCCCCCTTGGCTCAAAAAATGCGTACAATGGTCTCTCACCGCAATAGCAGTCATTACAACCTGCTCCACTCCGGCAAGTTGAACGTCGGCATAACAACTCCCACGAGCGGGATTGACCGGTCGGCACTTATACGCCTTTCAACTTGCCTT
>MDTD01011926.1_pt1 | contig 17285 bp, 16 predicted proteins | sample 811221 | NCBI WGS metagenome assembly MDTD01 (sample SAMN05326646, study PRJNA326480) | marine metagenome | isolation source: seawater | place: Pacific Ocean: South West | collected 2011 | reverse complement strand
CTGGTCGAACGCTTCTCGCAGGCGAATAATTTCGACCCGGGTGGGCACATCGCCCGGCGTTCGTACATCTACGGACAAACCGAATCGGTCCTGAAGCTGCGGCCTCAGTTCACCTTCCTCGGGGTTGCCGCTGCCGACCAATACAAAGCGGGCGGGGTGCCTGATGCTGAGCCCCTCGCGTTCAACCACGTTCTCGCCCGACGCGGCGACATCCAACAGCGCATCGACAATGTGGTCCTCGAGCAAGTTGACTTCGTCGACATACAGAAATCCGCGGTTCGCTTGCGCCAGGAGGCCGGGCTGAAACGCTTTTTCCCCGTTGACCAATGCGCGCTCGATGTCCAGTGCACCGACAACGCGATCCTCTGTGGAGCCAAGCGGCAAGTCAACGACCGGTATGGTCACGGCAGTTGAGTCGGGCGTGTCTTTGGGCTTGCCGCACCGGTCACACAGCCCGGGTCGGGGCGCATACGGGTCACAGTGGTAGGCGCAGTCGCGCACCACATCAATTTTTGGAAGCAGGGCGGCGAGCGCTCGGATAGTGGTGGATTTTCCTGTGCCCCGTTCGCCGAGCACCAGTACGCCGCCAATGCCGGGGTCCACCGCGGCGATAGTCAACGCCCTGCGCATGTCGTCTTGTCCGACGATGGCGGTAAACGGATAAGCGATGCTCATTGAGGCCCCCTGTCTGACCCGGGTGATTGAGCCAGGCGGCCCCAGTTTTTACAAAAGAGGGGCTACCCGTCCGGGTGTGTGACAATTTATACTAATAAAGTGTCAAATGTAATTGATGGTTATACCATGGCTAAGCCGCTGATGCCTGCTTTGGACGCGGAACAATTTGCGTTTCCGCTCAATGGTGGATTGACTCTCCGGGGCTATCGGGGGGAGGTCAGCGAGGGTGCGCCGCTGGTTTTACTGCACAGCATCAATGCAGCGCCCAGCGCCATGGAGATGCGTCCCCTTTTCGAGCATTACCGCGACAAGCGACCGGTTATGGCGCCTGACTTACCGGGTTTTGGTCTGTCCGATCGGCCCGACGTCCCCTACAGCAGCAATATGTACGCGCGGTGGCTGGCTGAGTGGCTTGGCAGTCTCGATGCGCCCGCAGACGTCGTTGCGCTGTCGTTGACGGGCGAATTCGTCGCGCGAGCGATCCTTGAGCAAGGTTTGGAGGTGCGGAGCCTCAGCCTGATTTCGCCGACGGGCATGGGTCTGCGCACGCCTCCCGTTGCGCCCAACGGATCACGCATTGATCGGCTACTGACTTCCCGTTGGGTAGGTCGCCCACTCTTTAACATGCTAACGAGCAAGTTCAGTATCCGCTGGTTCTTAGGGCAGGCATTTGTGGGAACGACGCCCGAGCACTTACTGCAATATGCCAAAGAGACGACGCGCCATCCCGGAGCCCATCATGCGCCGCTCAAATTTTTAACCTTTAGTCTCTTTACCGAGCAGGCCGTTTCCCGGCTTTACAGCCGACTCAAGTTGCCCTGTCTGGTCCTTTATGATCTCGACCCCAACATCGGCTTTGAGCGCCTGGCGGAGCTCACCGAGGTGCACAGCAATTGGGCTGCCAAGCAGTTATCACCGAGTCTCGGTTTGCCGCATTGGGAGTTGACTTCAGAGACGATCGAGGCGCTGGAAGATTTCTGGACTCCGCCTGATCAGGGCGCGATGCGATCAGGTCAAATCGGCGAGCACGGCGCGCGCCGCGAGTCGGCCTGAGAGCGTCGCCATCGGCACACCGGGGCCGGGATGCACGCTACCGCCTGACAAATAGAGGCCCTTTAAACGGCTTTTCGCGCCGGGCCGCGTGAAGCTCGACCACACTCCATGTGAGGCGCCGCCATAAAGCGAACCTCCAGTACCCGGAAAGCGGCCATGCCAATCGTTTGGCGTGGTGCTGACGCAATCGTCATCCTTAAATTCGACGCTGAGGCCGCAGCGGTTGAGCACCGTCAAGGCGTTGTCTCGTGTGCGCAGTACCTCGCTTGGGGACCAGGTTTGACGATCGCCATCGGCAGGTGCGTTGACCAACATGAGTAATCGCTCCGAGCCATTCAGAGAGCCCTTGGGCCCACGATCCTGAGCACACAAATAGACAGTGGGTTTGTCCGGGACATTTCGGTCCCGGAAGATGGCGCTGAATTCGCTCGGATAGTCTGACTCAAAGAAGACGTTGTGATGATCCAGCGGGAAGCCCGAGGTACTGCCTTTAATGCACCATGTCAGGGCCGACAGCGCGCGCTCTTCGCGAGCCCGAGGTTTGACCGCTCGCGTCGCTGCCGCACCGAGCTGGCCTCGGGCAAGAGCCTCGGTGTCGCCGTTGAACACGACGACGTCGGCGGGTAGCGAGGTGCCGTCCTCGAGGCGGACGCCGCAGGCTTTGCCACGCTTAACGAGAATTTCGCTGACGTGCGTATTGAGATGCAGGTCCACCCCGAGTTCGCGCGCGAGTTCTGACATGACGGTGGCGAGTCGGTGCATGCCACCGTCGACGAGCCAGACGCCCTCGAGCTCGACGTGGGCGATTAACATCAGTGTGGCAGGTGTAGCGAGGGGCGAAGATCCGACGTACGTGGCGTAGCGCGCAAACAGCTGCCGCAGACGCTCATCCGAAAAAAAGCGGCCCAATGCGCGCCACAGATTAGGGGCCGGTCGCGCCGCCATTAAAGAGCTTGGGTGGTGGCGCTTGAGGACACGGCCGACAAGGGTGACCGGGTCCGGTTTCGATGCCTTCATGAAGGTCTCGGCGAGTGCTTCATGGATCCGCGCACTGTGCTCATAAAAGCGCTCAAACCCCTGTGCGTCATCGCGACCCGCGAAGGCCTCGATGGACCGTCGTGACTGCTCTGCGTCGGGATACAGGTCCAGCTGCCCACCATCTGTCCACGCGTGGCGCGCGATGATCGGGCTCTCGAGTAGCGTGATTCGGTCTTGCAGGCATGCGCCTGCGTCGGTGAAGAGCCCTTCGAAGATCGAGCGCATGGTCAGCACGGTAGGGCCGCCGTCCACGGCTTTATCGTCGACCTCGCGGGCGTGCATTTTGCCCCCCGGCGCGTGGCCTCGCTCGAGGAGCGTGACGCGGAACCCGGCCCGCGCAAGATCAATACTGGCAGCCAGCCCGCCAGCGCCGGCCCCTACAACAATGGCGTGCCGGTCGGTCATGCGAGGCCCAGCTTACGTCGAGCGGGTCGCGTGACGGCTCGCTGGTGATAGATGATGAGCGCGAGTCCCACGACCAGCGGAACAGCCCACAGCCCGGGCTGCAGCGCCAACTCCGGCAACAATCGCACCGCGCCGAATGCGAAGAAGGCGGTATAAACCGAGATGCCGGCGCCAACCAGGCACTTGATGTGTTCTTTGATGCGATCTGTTGGCAGTGGCTCCGGCTTGTAGATGAACCACAGATTGGTGGCGACGGTGGCAAAGCCCACCATGGAGATGCCCATCATCATGGGTTCTGCCGCGATCACACCTCGGGCGAAGCAGTTGGTGGATACAGCGGTGAGTAGCGCTTGGGACAACAGGTTATGCCAGGCGCGGTTGAGCCGATGGTTGCGACCATTGCGCAAGCTCAGCCACCCTTGCCAGGCCAGATTGATTGTCAGTGTGGCGAGGTACAGCATCATCCAGCCGAAGATGTTGGTGATCGCCTGAGGGTCCGAGAAGATCTCATGCTGGGCTAGATGCGGATGTGTGCCGGTGGGGTCGGAGAGCGTGGTGAGGCTGATCGCGACCGCGGTAAAGCCGGTGGCAATCATCGATTGTACAAAGAGCGTCCCGGCGCGCTTGTGAAGCGTGCCGCCTTTTTTGCCCGCAATGGGAATCCACACCACGATGAGGCCCACCGTGCCCGTGGCGATATGCAGACCGACTAACCACTCAAACAGGGTATGGGTCGACAGCATCACATCCCCCCTCCATACTGATCCCGCTGTGTTGGGGCGCTGAGATGACGGTCGCGGAACATTACATTCCTCCCAAACCACTCTCGCTGTGGTCTGTTGTCGCATTGGCTCGAGTACTGTGGAAGGGCGACGGCAACTTGCTCGAATTGTTGCCCGCCGCGGCCTATCACTTTGATGTGGGTAACTTGGGTTACTCGCGACGCTCCACCGTGTTGTTCAATGACCCCGACGCGGTCCGCGAGATCATGCGCGATGCCGATGGCATCTTCCCGAAAAGCGATTTGATGGTCAGCGCGTTGGAGCATTTGATTGGCGATAGTATTTTTGTCACCGACGGTGAGCGTTGGAAGCGTCAGCGCGCCATGATCGACCCGGCGTTCTCGCATATGCGCATCAGCCACGCCTTTGGTGCAATGAAAGCGGCGGTTGATGATCACGTGTCGACCTTGCAGGAGAGGGCGGCCTCGGGCGAGACGTTCTCCCTTGATCTGGCGATGAGCCACCTGACCGCCGACATCATTTGCCGCACGGTTTTTTCCACGCCGCTGCAGACTGGTGTGGCCGTCGACATTTTCGAGGACTTCAATCTGTTTGAACGCTCTGCGGTACAGGTCGACGTGCTGCGCCTCATTTTCAAGCCGGCCTGGAGTGATATTCCGCAGCCGCCGGAAGTATTGGCGGCCTGCGAGCGCATCCGCCGACATCTCGGCACCTTGGTGGACTCGCATCTTGAGCACCGGGAGTCTTTTGATGACATCGCAACCAGTGTGATCGCGGCGACGGATCAGCAAACCGGGGAGCGGTTCACGCGGGAAGAACTGATTGATCAGCTCGGCGTGTTTTTTCTGGCCGGCCACGAGACCACGGCCAGCGCTCTGACCTGGGCGTTCTACATGCTCGCTGACCAGCCGCATTGGCTTGAGCGGTTGCGCGAGGAGATCGCGTCGGTGGTTGGCGATGCGCCCCTGTCGTTTGAGCACACGCGTCAGCTGCCACTCATCAAGGCGTTTTTCAAAGAGACTTTGCGCCTGTACCCACCTATTACCTTCATGCCGCGGGTTGCACTGCGCGAGGCGACGGTGGCGGGGCGACGCTTGCGCAAGGGTGCCCTCGTCATGATTGCGCCGTGGACGCTGCAGCGTCACAGCAAGTGGTGGCCGGACCCGCACGCCTTTAAGCCTGAGCGTTTTTTGCCCGAGCAGGAAAAGACTATTGCACAGGGCGCTTATATTCCCTTCGGGCAAGGGCCGCATACGTGCGTGGGCGCCGGTTTCGCGCAGACCGAGAGCGTGCTGATTCTGGCCGAATTGGTGCGTCGCTTTGATTGGATCTTGACCCCGGGTCAAACCGTGCGACCCGCAGCGCGGATGACGACGCGTCCGGTCAATCAGGTCACGCTTCACGTTCGCCCCCAAGGCTCTCAGCGCTAGGCGCCTGCATTTCGCTCGCCTCGAACCAATGCCACGCGATGTCGCACTGACTGGCGTCGCCAATCGGCATGCGTTCGCGAATCGACTTCCAAATAAATTCCCAGCAGAGCGGCGTCATGAGCAGAAAGGGCAGCGGGTCCCGCCAAGACCACACGACATCGCGCGACGCCAAAAGATCCCGCCAGCAACGCAGCAGCTCAGGTATACGCAAGCTTAAAAAGTGTTTGTAAGCCTCCGTCAGTGTCGAGTAACTCCATTGTGCGCGTTTGCCCGCGGGTACGATCGGTGCAGGTGTCGACGCGTCACCCATTACTGCGGCGCCTAACCAGGCCTCGTCAATAAAATGGATGCCGCTACTGGCGCGCGGATTGCACTCGATGCCCCAGGGGATACCGCTACGATCCAGAATGAAGTCGAAGCTGATGAATCCTGTGGTGCCCGTATCGGCCACAAACTGTTCAATCCATTGCCTGACAGAGAACGGCGTCGGTGCGCTTTTAAATCCCACCGCCACCGTGCCGCTGTGTGTACTGCCGCGGTAGCTCGCTGTGGCCATCACCCTGCCGTTCTTCACCCAGCTCATGGTGTAAAGGTGGGTGCCCTCGACCTTGCGTTGCACCAGCAGATCATTGGACGGTGGCGGCAATGTGCTACCGGCTGGAATGAAGGCGATGTCAGTGCCCGAGCAGCCCCGACGAGGTTTAACAACGCACTCGGTTTGGCGGAGCAATCCGCGGGCCTCAGGGTGGGCTGTGGTGAATACAGAGGGCGCCGTTACCCCCCGGTCGATGGCGTGATTCACAAAGGCGAGCTTGTCGTGCCACTGCGTGATCCATGCAGCCGAAGGGCCAACGTAACGCACGTGTTCTGGTAGCTTCGGAGCCAGGTTGGCTACGTGGCAAACCTCTTCGGAAATGGGGATGAGATCAGTCACCTGCTCCTGGTCGATGATATCGAGGATGTCGCTTTCCCACGCGCGGATATCGGTGTTGGGCGCTGTGACCTGATAGTTTTTGGAGACGGATCGACTGACGGAGCAGAGCTGGCGCTTGAGCGGATCGGCCACCAGAACGCGAACGCCATGGCGATGAAGGCTTCGCGCCAGCGTTAACGCCTTGGGGAATCGTCCTACTGTCAGAAGTGCCGTTCTATCCACGGTTTTGAGCCAATACTGCCCCTTTGTACCAATACTTTTACTGTATTTGCGTCTAACAATCTATACATATTGTTCCCGCCCCGCGGTTGCCACTGGATCGGCGCAAATCTACCGAGCGGGGGACGAAAAGTGGGGCCGGGTAAGGAAATCTCTCCAGCCTGCCTCACCCGAGTCTCGATTGCGTCAGAAGTTGGGCAAAACAACAGCGTCGTTAAGACGTTCGGGCGCTTGCCGCGTAACAATCCACTAGGAAGCAGATGTGCTGACCTCGCCCCAACCCCAACCCGGTGCTGGGTACGAAGTCGCAACGCTGTCTAACGTGGTCGGGTTGCGTTATCGTGCCCGCCTACTGAAAGACCTGCCCATTGCGGGTAACCAACCAGCCACGATGTGAGAGCAAAGCTATGAACGCCAAAGCGGAATTCCCCGGTCACGCTCAGTACCCTCATTTATTTTCACCACTGGACCTGGGGCATACGCAGCTCCGCAACCGCTGCATCATGGGTTCAATGCACACGGGCCTTGAAGAGCAGCCCGATGGCTTTGAGCGCATGGCCGCGTTCTACGCAGAGCGCGCTGCGGGCGGGGTCGGCATGATCATCACCGGCGGCATTTCGCCCAATGAGGAAGGCGGACTGGTCGTGAAGGGGGAGGATGGAAAGCCCCTCGCCGCCGCCTCTAAATTGAATACGGAAGAAGAGTCGGCGGGGCACCGCATCGTCACTGACGCAGTGCACAGCGCCGCGCCAGATTGCAAAATCTGCCTACAAATTTTGCACATGGGCCCCTTGGCGTATAACGATGCCGCCGTGGCACCGTCTCCGGTCCGGTCTCGCATCGGCGCGTTTTCACCCAACGAGCTCGATGAGGCCGGTATTGAAAAACAGATTGCTGATCATGCGCACTGTGCCAAGCTTGCCCAGCAAGCGGGTTATGACGGCGTTGAGATTATTGGTTCAGCGGGTTACCTGCTCTCGACCTTTCTCGTAGAAAAAACCAACCAGCGAACTGATCAGTGGGGTGGCAGTTACGAGAATCGCATGCGCTTCCCGGTCGAGGTCGTCCGTCGCGTGCGTGAGGCCGTGGGTCCTGACTCGATCGTGATCTTCCGCATCGCCGCCATGGACATGCTTCAGGGCGGGATGAGCTGGGACGAGATCGCGCTGTTGTCCAAGGCTGTCGAAGCCGCTGGCGCGTCGATCATTTCCACGCACTTTACCTGGCACGAGTCTCAGGTGCCGACGATTGCAACCATGGTGCCACGTCGTGCCTTCACCGGTGTGACCAAGCGAGTCCGCGCGGAAGTATCGATCCCGGTGATTACGTCTAACCGCATCAATATGCCCGATGTTGCCGAGGCGGTATTGGTCGATGGTGATGCTGATCTCGTCTCCATGGCGCGCCCGATGCTGGCCGATGCCGAATTGATGCGTAAAGCCGCCGAGGGGCGTGAGCACGAAATTAATACCTGTATCGCCTGTAACCAGGCTTGCCTCGACCACACCTTCGCCATGAAGACCACCTCATGCCTGGTCAACCCGCGTGCCTGTCACGAGACGCTGATCAAATGGGGCCCAGCTACTGACACCAAAAGCATCGCGGTTGTGGGTGCTGGTCCTGCCGGACTGGCCTATGCCACGGTGGCGGCGGAGCGTGGTCATTCCGTCACGCTCTTCGATGCCGCGGATGAAATCGGTGGACAGTTCAACCTGGCGAAACAAGTGCCGGGTAAAGAGGAGTTCCACGAGACGCTGCGCTACTACCGGGCGATGCTAGAGAAGCATGCGGTGACGGTAAAACTGAGTGAGCGCGTTGATGCTGCGCAACTTGCCGCGGCGGGATTTGATCACGTCGTTGTGGCCACAGGTATTAACCCGCGTAAACCCGATATCCCTGGCATGGATCACGAGAAAGTCGTGGGCTACATCGACGCCATCAAGGGCAACAAAGCCATTGGCAAGAAAGTGGCCGTGGTCGGTGCCGGGGGCATTGGCTTCGATGTCACCGAGTTGATCACCCATGAGGGTAAGAGCTCCGCTTTGGACATCGATTTGTTTGCTCAGGAGTGGGGCGTTGATTTTGAAAACCACCCGCGCGGTGGCGTAACGGATGTTGAGCCGGTGGTGAACAAAGCGGATCGCGAGGTTTGGCTTATGCAGCGCAAGGACACGCCGGTCGGACGCGGCCTGGGGAAAACCACGGGCTGGACCAAGCGTCTGTTGCTCAATCGACGCGGCGTCAACATGGTCAATGCGGTCGAATATGTGCGCATTGATGAAGCGGGTCTGCATGTTTTGATTGGCGGGCAACCAAAGACCTTTGATGTCGACACGGTGATCATCTGTGCCGGGCAGGAGCCCGAGCGGGGCCTTTACGACGCGCTCGAGGCAGAGGGCCTATCGGTTGAGCTTGTGGGTGGTGCTTTTGAGGCCGCTGAACTTGACGCCAAGACGGCGATCAATCAGGCCACTCAGCTCGCGGCGGCGATCTAAGCGCCGCATCACTTCGGGCGGCGCGTCGCCCGGATGCCCTCTGGTTTTAGTGCATCTGCGCGTGACAGGTCAGGCAATGGCTGGCACTCTGCGCGCCGCTATTGTTTTCACGGTATTTTAATAGAGGAAGTTAATTCATGGCCCGTTGGGAATGCATTGTCTGCGGACTGATTTACGACGAAAAAGAAGGCTGGCCTGAGGACGGCATCGCGCCGGGCACCAAGTGGGAAGACGTGCCCGACGATTGGACCTGCCCGGATTGTGGTGTCGGTAAGGAAGATTTTGAACTCATCCCCGGCTCGGATGATGGCGAAGCGCCGGCAGATGACGCCGCGCCCGCGGCCGCTGATGAGACCGCCGCTCGCTCTATCGTCGTGATCGGCTCGGGTCTCGCCGGTTACGGCCTGGTGCGCGAGCTCCGTCGTAAAGACGACGCGGTGGCGATTACCGTGCTGACTGCCGACGGCGGTGAGGGCTACTCGAAGCCCATGATTTCCACGGGCTATACCAAAGACCTCAATGCCGACAAGCTCGCCGCGCAAAGCGCCGCTGAGTTGGCAGAGCAATTGAATGTGACGGTCCGCACTCGCACGCGGGTGGCCAGTATCGATACCGCAGCGCAAGTCGTGAACATCGAGGGTGGCGAGGCGCTGCCCTACAGCGAGCTGGTGCTCGCATTGGGCGCCGAACTCATTCGGCCGCCGATCTCTGGCGATGCGGCGGATGACGTGCTCGGTGTAAACGACCTCGACGACTATCGCCGTTTTCAGGATCTACTGGCTGCAAAGGGCGCCAAAAAGATCGCGATCATCGGTGCCGGATTGATTGGCTGTGAGTTCGCCAACGATCTCGTTAACGGTGGTTTCACGGTTGAAGCGGTAGACCCCATGGGATGGTGCCTGCCGACCTTGCTCCCAGAGCGCTCAGGTCGGGCGGTGCAGGCTGCATTGGAGGAGAAGGGTGCCGCATTCCACTTTGGCCCGCTGGCGACAGAAGTGAACCGCGCGGGTGAGGGTTATGTGGTCACACTTAATAATGGTGAGACCATCGAGGCGGACGCGGTGCTCTGTGCCGTCGGTGTGCGGCCGCGGACTGCACTGGCCAGCGATGCGGGGGTTGAGGTGAATCGCGGCATCGTGACCGACCGAACGCTCCGTACCAATGTGCCCAATATCTATGCTATGGGGGACTGCGCCGAGGTGGCGGGGCATGTGCTGGTTTATGTCGCACCGCTGATGGCCTGTGCACGTGCGCTGGCTGCAACATTGGCAGGGGAACCCACAGAAGTCAGTTATCCCCCTATGCCAGTCGCCATCAAGACGCCGGCCTGCCCGGTGGTGGTATCACCGCCCGCCAAAGACGCAGCAGGCGATTGGCACTTTGAGGGCGAAGCTCCTGATATCAAGGCGTTGTTCCGCTCTAATGCCGGCGACCTATTGGGCTTTGCGCTCACTGGTCAGGCCGTCAAGGAGCGTATGGCGCTGACGAAGGAACTGCCCGACATTCTGGGATGATCTCTTTCTATTACGCAGGGCGCCCGAGCTCGGGCGCCGTACGTTTGGACTATCTAAATGCCATACGGTGCCCGCTATACTGCTAGCGTTTTGTTGAGACCAGCACCGGAATCCGTGTGAACCCAGCCCCTACCGATCACGCCGCACTTGCCCAAGCCTGGGAGCCGCTGCAGATTGGACCCATTACGTTGCGCAACGCCTTCATCAAGGCGGCGACCAACGAAAACATGTCGAAGAAAGGCGTGCCGACCCAGGCTATGCTCGAACATCATCGCGCGCTCGCCGAGGGCGGTGTTGGAATGAGCACCATGGCATACCTCGCGGTCGAGAAAACGGGCCGCACGCTTGCGGATCAAATTTGGCTTCGGCCCGAAGTGGTGGCTGATCTGCGCGCCGTGACCGACGCGGTGCACACAGCCGGTGGCAAAATTTCGGCGCAAATTACTCACGGTGGGTCTTTTGTCACCGGCACCTTCGTGCCCGCGCCGCTACAGAGTGCCAGTGGCGGTCTTAATGCGGCGGGGCTCTTGTGTGGCAATGTGTTCCGGCGTGCCATGAATCGACGTGACATGGATGCCATGGTGGCCCGTTTCGTAGTGGGGGCGGAGATTTGTGTCGAGGCGGGTTTTGATGCCGTCGAGATTCATATGGGCCACGGTTATCTGCTGAATCAGTTTATTTCCCCTATGGATAATCGCCGCAAAGATGAGTTTGGTGGTTCGCCTGAGAACCGCGTGCGGTTTCCCGCACGCGTCCTGCAGGCCGTCAAGGAAGCCGTCGGCGACCGGATCGCCGTGCTCGCCAAAATCAATGTCGATGATGGTCGCTCACGGGGTGCACACGTCGAGGACGCCATCGTCACCGCGCAGGCATTGGAAGCGGCCGGTGCGCATATGCTGGTGCTTTCCGGCGGCCGTAATGTGGAATCCAACTGGTTTACCTTTGGCAGCAGCATGAACCTCGAGGCCATGATGCGCGTGATTGGCAAATGGACGCTGACGGGTATTGCGGTGGCAAGCACGGCGCGCACGGCGCCCAAGGTCGCGTTCAAGGAGTTGTATTTTTGGGACTACTCCACGCAGGTTCGCAGCGCGGTCTCGATGCCGCTTGCCTACATCGGGGGTGTGAAGAGCACCGCTAATGTCGCGCAAATCATGGCCGGTGGTTTCGAAGGGGTAGTGATGGGACGCGCGCTACTCCGTGAGCCCGATCTCATCAACCGCTGGTATGCCTCACCGGAACAGCCGTCACAGTGTGACAGCTGCAATAGCTGCCTGGCTTATATCTACCACCCCGCCGGGACCTGGTGCATTCACCGGCCCGCCAATGAGCTCGCCAAGAACTTAATTCCCGCCTCGCAAGTAGCCTGAGGCCATCAGCCGCCGAGTAAGCGCTCCAGCTTCTCCTGATCGACAACGAAGCGCCGGATCCCGTCGCTGAGTTTCTCGGACACCATCGGATCCTGATTGTTGGCGAACAGGAAATCGCTGTGGCTGAGCGGTGGCGGCGCCGGCGCGCGGTCGCCGCTATCAGACAATCGCTGTGGCAGATCACGCTCGTCGGCTTCTAACTTTTGCAATAGATCCGGGCTGATGGTCAGCCGATCACAGCCCGCGAGTGCCTCGACCTGTCCCGTATTCCGGAAGCTCGCGCCCATCACCACAGTGCCATAGCCATGGGCTTTGAAATGGTTATAGATCCGCGTGACCGACTGCACACCGGGGTCGTCGGCCGGCTCCGTAATCGCGAGGTCGGTATTGGCGGTATACCAATCGGTAATGCGCCCGACGAAGGGTGAGATCAGGAACACGCCGGCGTCAGCGCAGGCGCAGGCCTGCTCGAAGCTGAAAATCAGCGTGGCGTTACAATGAATGCCGCGCTGCTCGAGCGCCTCAGCGGCACGAATCCCTTCCCAGGTCGCGGCAACTTTAATCAGCACGCGGTCCGCGCTAATACCGGCATCGGCATATAGCCCGATCAGTTTTTCTGCCTTGGCAATGGTCGCCTCGGTGTCAAATGAGAGGCGGGCGTCGACCTCGGTGCTGATGACGCCGGGTATGACCCGATTAATGCGGGAGCCAACGCTCACCGCAAAGCGATCGACCTTATCCGCAACCGCATCTTGTGATGCTTTCAGTGCGCCAACTTCGTCAGCAAACTCCGACAACGCCGCCGCCTTCAACAGCAACGAAGGGTTAGTCGTGGCATCGGTAGGGCGCAACCGCGTGATGGCCTCGAGGTCTCCGGTATCGGCGACGACGGTGGTCATGGTGCGAAGTTGTTCAAGCTTGTTCATCAACTGTTTCTCGGCTTCCAGCTATAAATGGGCATAGCAGCGAGCGACCGGCGTGATGCTGGTGCAAGCCTCATATCCATCATGACCTGTGGAAGCTCGGCGCATGATCCGCCCTGAGGCAAGCGTACAAATTGGGTCGCAAGGTGCGCTGTCAGAATAGCAAAGCGATGTCGCCTCTGCGCGCTGAACCTCTATACTCTGCGCTCCATTTCGCAAGAGTTCACTGCCATGTACGCCATGAAGCTCTCCGCCCCGGGCGGTATTGACCAACTTTCACTTGCCGAGATTGAACCTCGGGCACCGGGCTTCGGTGAGATTCAGGTAGAGATCAAGGCGACGTCACTCAATTTTCACGACTACGCTGTTGTGACTGGCTTGATCCCTGCAGACGATGGTCGCATCCCTATGTCTGACGGTGCGGGTGTGGTAACCGCGGTAGGCGACGGCGTCACGGCCTACTCGGTGGGCGACAAGGTTCTGAGCTACTTCTTCCCCAATTGGGCGGGTGGCCGACCCACGCTTCCCGACTTGATCGGTGTGCCGGGTGATCACGTCGACGGCTTTGCCGCACAGACAGTCACCATGCCGGCGACGGCATTCAGTCGCATGCCTAACAACATGGATTTCGATGCCGCCTCAACCCTGAGTTGCGCGGGTTTGACGGCGTGGCGCGCGCTGGTGGTCGAGACCCGTCTCAAGCCGGGCGACTGGGTACTGGTACAGGGCAGCGGTGGCGTATCTGTCGTCGCTTTGCAAATGGCGCGCATGATGGGGTGCCGCGTTATTGCTACTTCGTCCTCAGATGCCAAGTTAGAGCGCCTCGGTGCGCTCGGCGCAGAGCATCTGATCAATTACAAAACCCATGCGAACTGGGGAGAGCAGGCGTTTGAACTCACCGGCGGCGCGGGGGTGGACCTGGTCGTAGAAGTGGGCGGGCCCGGCAATCTGCCGCAGTCCATCAATGCCTTGGCGATCGATGGTTGCATCAGCCTGATTGGCGTCTTGACCGGTTGGGCGGGAGAGGTGCCTACAGCTGCGCTGATGACCAAAAATGGTCGCATCAGTGGCATAACGGTCGGCAGCCAGGCGGATCAGGCCAATATGATTTCGGCGGTCGAGGCCCACCATCTACAACCGGTGATCGACAAAACCTTTTCTCTTGCCGAGTTGGGTGACGCCTTCCGGTATCAGGAATCGCAGCAGCACTTTGGCAAAATCTGCGTCAGTCTGTGATAGCTTGCGCGGCGAACTGAGGAGAAGGCGACACACCGATATGCGGAGCGCCCCGATGTCCAGTGAGCCCAGCCGAGTCGTCAGCACGGTTCCCGTTGTATGGCTCGCGTGCAGCTTGACGTCGGCCGGTCAGCTGATTCCCAGCGTGGCCTATGCAGAGGCGGACCACCCGCATCTGAAGAAAAAGCACCTGCTGAATTTGGGCGGTTATCGGCAACAGAGTAAAGCCAGCTTGACGCTGCCCGGCGGGATTTCGAGGTGACCCCGGTCGACCCAGAATCCATGGGTTTAAAGGATCGCGATACCACCTGGTTGGCTGAGTATCGCTATCGTCAGAGTGATCGGTGGCAGTACTCGTTACCGGTCTATCGATACCGCGTGAGTGTCGATACCACGGCCGAGACCGAGTTTAATTTCGATAACGTCGACGTGCAGGTAGGCGCTGCGCTGAAGTCATCCTTAGCAATTGATACCTACGCTTTTGATGCCATGTATACGCTTCGCCGTACCGATCGCTCAGAGCTGTCTGTCGGTGGGGGATTCCACGTGTTGGATAACGACGTGGTGATCAACTCGCAGCGCAGCGTCAATAACAACGACCGAGAAGAAATTCAGCGGGGCAGGGCATCGCTCATAGCCCCATTACCCAACATCCGCGCGACGTATTTCCATGCGTTTACGCCGAAGGTATCGATGACGGCGACCGCAGGTTGGTTGTCGCTAAGCTACAACGAATACGACGGTGACTTCCGTTACCTTCGATTTAAAGCGGAGTATCTCGTCACCGATGCGCTCGGTTTGAACGCGGGCTTTCAGTTCGCATCGATCGATGCCCAAGAAAGTTTGGATCGTGGCTACAACCGCTTCGACGTCGAATTTTCGGGCGTGACCGTTGGTGTGAGCTACGCCTTCTGACTATCACGATCCGGCTCGCGTTTGAGTCGGCATCTGCTTTCCCCTATGGTGATCACAGGCGGCCACTCAGCGCCGCCATCAAAAGGGGAGCATAACAATGAGAACATTATTTTGGTTGGCGGCATTGTCTGCCTTAGCGTCACTCGCGCAGGCGGGTGAACCCGAGGGTCCACATGACGGTGCCGAGTGGCAGATCTGGGCGTATTCATCTGCCGCACCCGCACCACTGGGCACTAACGCTACTGTACTGGGCTTGGACGGGTCGGTGCTGCGCGAAGGCAGTAACGGCTGGACCTGCATGGTGGGCAATCCGCGGCCCGCGCCTGAGGGCGGCTGGCCCACACCGCACGACGCGATGCCTGTCTGCACTGACGCGGTCGGGATGAAGTGGATGAGTGATTTCATGGCCGGTCAGGACCCTGACATCGAGCGTGACACGTTTATGTGGATGCTTCACGGCGATGTAGGTGAGGACAATACGACCGCCGGTGTCCTGAATAAAGCGGATGCCAAAGATCCTTCGCAATGGATTGAGTCTGGCCCCCACTTGATGTTGCTACCGGCTGATCCTTCCTCGCTGGATGGTATGAGTGATGACTTTAATACCGGCGCGCCCTACGTGATGTTCCCGGGTACGCCCGGTGCGCACGTCATGATTCCGACTGCGGGTTACTACGAATATCAGGATCCTCAATAAGTTATGTCGGAGGTCTTGCTGACGCATTGGCCTCGTGACAGAAGGAGAAGAACTATGACAGTGATGAAAACGACAGCGTGTGCGCTGCTGAGTCTGTTACTTTCCGCGACAGTCTTTGCAGGTCATCACGAAAAAGGTGAGGGGCCGATGTTAGCCGCGAAGCCGGGCCAGATCGTAATTGTTTACCACTGGCCCTGCGCTGATGCCGACAAGGGACTCTCGTTGCTCAAAGAGATGATTGCTTACGAGCGTGATGCGTCACCGTATCCGTACTCCGCGGCACCGGCGATTCACGCGGATGGTGCGGTCGTATCGGTCGACGTGCATTCCTCGGCTGAAGCAATGGAGAAGGCGGTTGCTTGGCAAGGCGCTGATGCGACGTGGCAGGCACAGTTTGCCGAAATGGAAGCGGCATGCGGTTCAGTGGATGACCTTTCCACCAATGTGCTGACTATGCAGTGATGCATTGCTGATGTGCAGGAGAACCCGGCTTCGGCCGGGTTTTTTGTCTTCGCCGATGCCCGCATGGTGCAGATTGATATAAGTGGCCTTAAGGAGCTGTGTTGAAAAATATGTGAGGTAGTTGGCTTAACTACATTGCTTTGGAAGACACGAACAGCGAGCGCCGATCAAGTGTGGCGGAGCGCCGCTTGGTCACATTTGGTCCGTTTTCTCGTCGCGTTCTTCACGCAACTGCGTGCGATGTTCCCAGATCGCGTAGGCCGTGCCGACGATCACCAGAGCAACCAGTAACAACACCTGGGTCAGGCTAAAGCCATAGAGCCCGCATTCCGTGAGCCGTTCGATAAAGGAATATGTGCTGACAGGACAGTCCATGGAGCGGTTACCGTAATGCGGTCGTCCCAGTTTACGCGCTCGTCAGCTTCAGTGTCAGTTTAGGTCTTCAATAGCAGTTTCCAATCAAATCATCGGCGGATAAGGGAAAAATGCGGCAAGCTGGACCGGTTTTGCCTCTCATCGACGCATACGCTGATAAAGGAGTCAGTTTCTGTCAGGGCTACGGGCTCACCGAAACGTCACCATATGTCAGTGTCCTCGGAACCGCCGACGCCCGGCGGAAGAAGGGCTCTGCGGGCGTACCTTTAATGTTCACGGAGGTGAAAATTCTCGGGGCCGATGATGAGTCCCTGCCATCGATGGAGAAAGGCGACATTGTTGTGTGGGGGCCCAATGTCACGCCGGGTTATTGGCAGTTGCCAGAGGCAAGCAAAAACGCTTTTGACCGGTCAGGATGGTTCCGCACTGGCGATATCGGCTATCTGGATGAGGACGGGTTCCTTTTCATCTGTGATCGAAAAAAAGACATGATCATCACAGGCGGCGAGAACGTCTATCCGGCCGAGGTGGAGAGTGAATTGCTCGCACACCCAGATATTGCTGAGGTGGCCGTTGTTGGGATCCCCGACGAAAAGTGGGGTGAGACGGTTGCCGCAGTGATCACGCTTTTAGGTAACCGAGAGCCCAGTCTGGCAGAGGTAGACCAATTTCTCGCTGATCGTCTTGCTCGTTACAAGCGGCCTCGGGCATTACATGTGACTGATCTATTGCCTCGTAATCCGGCAGGTAAGGTGCAAAAGTTTGTGCTTCGCGAGTTATTGGTAAGCTGACTAACCGCTT
>MDTD01112506.1_pt1 | contig 17286 bp, 12 predicted proteins | sample 811221 | NCBI WGS metagenome assembly MDTD01 (sample SAMN05326646, study PRJNA326480) | marine metagenome | isolation source: seawater | place: Pacific Ocean: South West | collected 2011 | reverse complement strand
CTACATTTAATTTAGTCTAAAATTAAGGCGGTACTTTTTGCACCCTGTTTTAAAAACAATCTTAGAGCGAATTGCTCTTGGGGTAGCTACTCTCTTTGTTGTTTCTTTAGTAATTTTTTCTGCTATAGAGTTGCTGCCAGGTGATTTCAGTCAAGTTATTCTCGGTCAATCAGCCACACAGGCTAATATGGCTGCTATATCTAAGGAGTTGGGCTTAGACCAGCCTCCTTATTTGCGTTATATCCAATGGATTGCGGGTGCTGTTCAAGGGGATTTGGGAACCTCCTTTTCGGGTAGAAATGCTTCGGGTGTTGACCGTTCTCGTGAGGTGGTTGATTTAATTGCTCCAAGGCTTTCGAATACATTGTTTCTAGCTTCGATGACAGCAGTTATAGCTGTTCCAATTTCCTTGATTTTGGGCGTAACAACTGCTTTGTACAGAAGCTCGATTTATGATAGAACCGTGAATACAGCAACTCTTACGACCATTTCTTTTCCAGAATTTTTTGTTGCCTACATCTTGATATTAACGCTTTCGTCATTGTGGCCCATTTTCCCTTCGCTTGCCAATGTTGATGCAGATACTGTTCTAAGTGAAAGAATATATAAAAGTGCCTTGCCAGCGTTAACTCTTACGCTTGTGATCGTTGCTCATATGATGCGTATGACCAGAGCAGCTATAATAAATTTGTTGGCTAGTCCCTATATTCAAATGGCACGACTTTCAGGTGCATCACAATTAGAAATAATTATTAAGCATGCGCTTCCTAATGCTTGGGCTCCAATTGCAACTGTAATTGCATTCAACCTTGCATACTTGGTGGTAGGCGTTGTGGTTGTCGAAGTAGTTTTTGTTTATCCTGGTGTCGGTCAACTTATGGTCGATGCTGTTTCAACTAGAGATATACCAGTTGTTCAGGGGTGTGCACTAATCTTTGCTGTTACGTACATATTGTTAAATCTTTTAGCGGATATTATTGGGATTATAACTAACCCAAGGTTATTACATCCGAAATGAAAAATGATAATGAAACATATTCTGCTCTTGGTGAAGTTGGTGACTTTCAACAAAAACGAACGCGGTGGGCTCGTATTCGGTTAGACTTAGCCAAATCTCCAATGACAGCGAAATTTGGTCTATTGGTAATTTTGGCATATGTCTTCGTTGCTTTATTTGCTCCTTTTATTGCGCCCTACGGCGAAGCTGAAGTATTTCCCATACCGTATGCTCCATGGAGTTCGGAGTTTGTCTTTGGAACTGATCAAATTGGTCGCGATATTTTTTCACGGCTAATTTATGGAGCGAGGAATACAGTTGGTATAGCAGTGGCAACAACTGCACTTGCTTTTATCATTGGAGGTATTTTGGGTTTGGCTGCTGCTATAGCTAGAGGGTGGCTTGATCAGTTTCTGAGCCGTACAGTTGATGTATTGATGGCCATTCCAAGTTTAATTTTTGCGCTGGTTTTGTTGTCAATCTTTGGCTCTACTGTAATAAATCTTATTATTATTATTGCTGTTTTGGATAGTACGCGCGTTTTTAGATTAACCCGGGCTGTTTCAATTAACGTTGTAGTGATGGACTATGTAGAGGCCGCCAGGTTGCGTGGTGAAGGACTGATCTGGATTATGAGGAGAGAGATATTACCAAATATAATGCCACCTTTAATTGCAGAATTTGGACTTAGATTTTGCTTTGTTTTTCTTACTATTGCCGCACTTTCTTTTTTAGGTGTAGGTATACAGCCGCCTACCGCTGATTGGGGCTCAATGGTTCGCGAAAATGCTTCTCTTATTCAATTTGCACAGTATGACCTAAAAGCTGGCCTCACCCCTCTATTGCCAGCTTCAGCTATTGCGCTTCTGACCGTAGCGGTAAATTTTGTAGTCGATTGGTTTCTACAAAAGACGAGTGGTATAAGAGATGAGCATTGAAACAAAAAAGGGAGAAATTCTTCTCGAAATTAAAGGTCTCAAGATACAGGGTTTTTCTGATGAAAAATGGCACGATATCGTGAATGGTGTGGATATTTCATTGCGACGGGGAGAAGTTATGGGTCTGATAGGGGAATCCGGTGCTGGAAAATCGACATTAGGTTTGGCTGCAATGGGGTATACTCAGCCGGGATGTCGTATTACTGATGGAGAAATTAATTTCGATGGGGTTGATCTTGCCAAGTTAAAAGAAAGTGAAAAGCGTAAGTATTGGGGAAACCAAATGACATACGTTGCTCAGTCTGCAGCAGCTTCATTTAATCCTGCACATCGTCTCATTAAACAGACTACGGCTTCTTCTATTCGCTCTGGTTTTAAAGAGGCCAATGAGGCCTATAAAGATGCTAAAGAACTTTATCGAACATTAAACTTGCCTGATCCCAATAATATTGGCGATCGTTATCCTCACCAAGTTTCCGGCGGTCAACTTCAACGTGTTATGACTGCTATGGCTATGTCACCACGCCCAGATTTAATTATTTTTGATGAGCCAACGACTGCACTCGACGTAACAACCCAAGTGGAAGTTCTGTCTTCGATGAGAGCCATTGTTGAAGGGTTTAATACTGCGGCGATCTATATCACGCATGATTTAGCGGTCGTAGCACAAATGGCAGATTTCATAAAAGTACTGCGTTATGGTGACGAAGTGGAAGAAGCACCTACGAAAGAGATGCTTAAAAATCCAAAAAAAGAATATACAAAGTCACTTTGGTCTGTTCGATCACTGGAAAAAGAAATTGTCTCTCCACAAGCACCAGTTCTGGAAATTACAGATTTAGATGCTGCTTACGGTTCAACAAAAGTGCTTCATAAAATTAATATATCTGTACCACGTGGTTCCACTGTGGCTGTAGTGGGAGAGTCTGGGTCTGGTAAATCTACAGCAGCGAGAGTAATCACTGGTTTGCTACCGCAAATTAATGGAATGGTTAAGTATGACGGTTTGGATTTACCGCCAAATCTCCGGGATCGTTCAAAGGAACAAAAACGAAGGATCCAAATGATTTATCAGATGGCTGATACAGCTATGAATCCGCGACAGACTGTACGAGAAATTATTGGGCGTCCCTTAGAATTTTATCTTGGTATGTCTGGTGGTGAAAAAGAGTCTCGTATTTTAGAACTCCTAAAAATGATTGAGCTTGATGGTCGGTTTTTAGATCGTTTGCCCAACGAACTGTCGGGTGGTCAAAAACAAAGAATTTGTATTGCACGAGCTTTGGCCGCAGAGCCAGATTTTGTAATATGTGATGAGGTTACCTCCGCGTTAGACCAGATAGTACAAGAGGGAATTCTTAAACTCTTAATGCGGCTACAAAAAGATTTAAATCTAACCTATTTGTTTATCACCCATGATATTTCAACGGTAAAGGCAATATCTGATCAAGTAGTAGTTATGAACTTGGGTGAAGTAGTTGAACAAGGGTCTAAGGATGATGTTTTCAACCCACCTCACGCACCCTACACAGAGTTACTCTTGTCCTCTGTCCCAGAAATGGACCCAGATTGGTTAACTAATTTAAACTTAAACCGAGCTCAGCCTTAAAAACGTATTATTTTTTTATTGAGATATATGTGCCTTCAAAAGAAATTCCTGCAAGGTAGCCTGATTGGTTAAATATGACTGTTATTAAACTTTGCCCGTCAGATATTTGTCCGAAGATATCAGTTACACTTTGCCCTGATTTTGCATAACTTGCAGTGCCTTGTAGAGAAAGTATTCGTCCATTTTTTATTTCAAATAAGGTTTCTGCGTCCATAATGTACGTTATCTGAGAATAGCTTTGTCCGCCGATGTTGGGACCAATATTTCCACCCAGCATCCGTATTTGATCAATTACCTGTTCATTTTCGACAAGATAACCTTCTGCATAATTGCCTCCAAATATTAAACTTCCTTTGACTGCTTTTGGAAATACAATTTGAGCAATTGAACGTTCATGAACTGCGCCATTTTTTGAGTTAAAGTCATTTGCCATGGCAATAGTTTTGAAAGCATCTTCATAATATACTTGGGCCCGCTCAGATAATTCGTCTGTAGTTCTCTCAACGGTCGAACAAGATGAAACCAAGGTAGTAATTGCTATCAAAATTATTATGTTTTTCATAAAACTCTCAGCTCTGTATAAGTCAAAAATATTTTTAAGTGAAAATTATCAGATTAAACTCAAGGGCATAATTTTAATGGGTCTGAGTGTAGCCATATCTTAATTTGAACTAAAGTTAATTAAAATATTTTGTAAGTAAATATCAATTTTATCTACACCGGTATAAAAAAGATAGGTATAAAATGTTAAATACTAATTGGATAAAAAGTAAATTGAGATTATTTCAGATTAAAAATGAATTTAAGTTTTAGGGAATTCTTAAATTAAAAAATAATAGCTCCTGCAATCAATACCTCAAAAGAATTAGGCCCTACAAATAGGGAGATAATAAGTAAAGAGCCTAAAGCTTTAGCAGAGCCCGATTTTAATTGGTCTGACAAAGGCTGTATTCCAAGATTTCAGGCCTTTGTGGAATGAGGTGATTTAAATTGGATTATCTTATAAAAACATCCTATTCAGACGATTTGCCTCGGCTTTGGCCAACATTTATATTTTACTAAAAGCTGAAAGCTACCCGCACTCCAACTGCTGAGGTTGAATTATTTTTATAGTCTGCTGTTAGACCGCTAGGCTTTCCTGGAGCGGCTTCGTGAATTACTTTTACATCTCCTGCTGTAGTATAATTGTAGCCGGCGGAAATAGTCAGATTATTTTCAATTAAATAGCGCGCGCCAATCGTTATCCCCTGTGAACCATCACTTAGAGTAAAAGGGTCATCAGTAGTTGGTCCGCTTCCATCCTCCTGTGAATATGAGATACTTAAAGATAAATTGTCTGACATTTTTCGTCCTAAACCGATTGAGTAAGAAGTCTTATTCGAAAAACTACTTCCGACAGCGCTTACTGGAGTATCGGCAGCGAAGGTGGCTGGATTAATGCCATTCAGGTTGGCTGGAATGACTATTTGAGCGGTATCCCAGTTTTGCTGATGAATAGATCCAAAAACAAGAGTGTCTTCAGCAATACCGCTTTGAAAGTTCAGTGTAACTGTTTCAGGTATTGTATAATTTGCGCCTGTGATTGGTGTAGTTGGTAACAGTGGCGAAAGTGACGAACTTGCATTCAGTGATGTATTAGTTTCCTCTTGAAGAATCGCTTCGATCCGAAGGGCGATATCTGGTCTCTCATAAGCTGCACCATATACCGTCACGTTTTCTGACTTAGAGCTGACTTTGTAATGACCGGCAATTGTGGTTACTTCAGAATCACTAAGTGCAAACTGGTTAATTCCTGCGAAAACTGAAATATTCTTATTAACTGAGTACCTTGCCAGATAGGCGGTTGAATAGATGGTTACGTCTGCACTTGGAATTACTGAGCATAAGGCAATCGCTTCTGTAGCGGGGTTACAACCTTCAAGATTTCCACCTTGCCCATCCAATTGAATTGCACCTGAATGATACCGAGTCATACCTAAATCAAAATCTCCCAAAGCCATTTTCACGGCGAGTGCATATCTAGGCTGGTTTTTTGCCATTTTATGCTTTGGTGCTAATGGGTGCTGAATAGTTGCTCCAACATCGTAATTTACCGATAAAACTCCAACTTGCCCATAGGTTCCTTCTTCATACATGAATGAACTATCTAAACGGCCAGTTTCCCAGCCTCCTGAGAAAGCAGTTGTTGTTATAAGTGTAAATAAAGAAGTTGCCGCAATAAGATTTTTCATAGTTTTCTCCCTAATTAACAAGAAATGTGGCTGGAAAAATATGATTGGTCAAGCATAATGTTTTTATCATAAGCCCTTGTAAGCTCACTTAAAAAGCAAGAGATTTCATATTTTTAGGCTTAAGTTGTGACTAATTAATAATTCGTTTTGATACGAAAATGTTCCAGTTAAACATTAAGTAGTCAGAATATAACTGATGAGAAATTTTACAATTTTTCATATTCATCCAATTGGGTCATTTGATCGAGGCGCGAAGCAATCGCAAGAGATGCTGTTTCCAGCTGGATATCATTAATGCTACTTCCTTGATTTGAATATTCACGTAACAAATTCTCTATTTTTGGGTCAAATTCGTCAAAAGTTATTTTTGTCAAAATGTCAGATGCAACAGAACCTTTGACCAACCCATAATTGTTCATCGATTTTTCGGTATTTTCGACAGATCCAGTTAGTGATCTAAGCAACTTGTTATTACCGTCTTTTATAATTGGGAATTGGGCTGTAACGTTCCCATTGTTATCGTGACGAGAAACGATATCAACAATCGGATTTAACATTTCACGTGTTTCGCCTCTTGCGCTCTCTAATATCCTGTCTGACCCCATAATTGCAGACCAATTCCTTGAATCTTCTCTGTCTCCAACAACTCCATAAAGAAGATCTGAAGCTTGTGATACTATATCAGACCAGTTCTTATCAGGATCTTTGTATAGATTGTTTATTGTATCAAGTTCTAAAGCTTCAATGAGTTCTTTCATATTTGGTTTGCGGGGGCTCTTAGGATCATACCCATAAGACATATCTACCCACTCTGGGATATTGCTGTTGTTTTTCTTAGCATTTTCGATGTTGTTTACAGAGATGGAAGCGTTTTCTAAAAGGTCTGAAGTTGTACGAATTGACTCATCCAATAAATTTCTGAATGACTCTTTTGCTTCGCCTTCGTTCTCGGCCAGTAAGGGCTCAAGCGCGTTTATATTTTTGATCAATTGATTAACTTTACTTGAAACTAGCATTTTCATTGGTCTCCATACACAACAAGATGGAGCAAAAAGCGTACCAAAGTATGATCTAGTCTCGCAATGCTTTATCTTTTGTTCTGGCTAAAGGTTGCCAAAAATAATCTAGTATGGTTCTTTTTCCCGATAGTACGTCTATTGAAGCAATCATTCCAGGTAAAATGATGACTTCAGAACCATCGGGTTCGTATAATTTCCCAGAAATAGAAACATCGACCAAATAATATTGTGCGCCACTCTGCTGATCCGTCAGTGCATCAGCAGAAACACTTAGGACATTACCGTCAATACGGCCATATTTCGCGGCATCATAAGCAGTGAGAGATATCTTCACGTCTTGCCCTGTTAATATTTCTGCTATGTCCTTGGGGTCTATTTTAGTTTCAACTATAAGTTCTGATCCAGTTGGTACTATTTCAATAAGAATGTCACCAGTTCGAACGTAAGCATCCGCTGTTAGATAATTTATTTGGTTAATAACTCCATCTACTGGAGATCTTATAGACGTTCTCTCAACACGGTCTTCTAAGGCCGGTATACGCGCCTCAATTTCTGCCATTTCAGATTCAATGGATGACAGATCTGTAAGTGCACTAGTAAGGTATGCCTGTGCTTCAGCCTTCAATTGCTCGTCGATTTCATCTAAGCTCGATGCAATTCTTTGTTGTGCGCTTTCTGCAGATGCTGCCGAGCCTCTTGATGTTTCTTCCTCCCGTCGTAGTGCAAGCAGCCTTGTTTCTGGAGCCAGACCACTTCTTACTAATGGCTCTAAGGTTTGGATTTCTTTAAGTATTAATTTTAGGCCGTTGACAGAAGTTTCATATTGGATTTTTAACTCCTGCGCTTCATTCAGCTTCTGAAGGCGTCTTTGGTTTAATATTGCAGATTTTGTATTTAAGTCATCTAACCTAGCTCTATACAAAGCTAATTCTGTTGATACCGCATTAGGTGCGTATTCGATCAAATCATCAGGAAAAGTTGGAATTTTCTTGTTCACCTCAGCTTCAAGCCGAATAGCCTTTATAGATAGTGAAGCATATTTTTTTTGTACTTGGTTCAGTTGGGTTTTTGCGTCTACCGGATCGATCTCAAATAGTGGATCCCCGGTATTAACAAAATCACCTTTGTTTACATATCGAGTTTTCAAAACCCCAGGCTCAGATGATTGAACAAGTTGGTTAGTTGCTTCGGAAACGGTTTTCCCCGAACCTCTGACAACGCTGTCCAGCTCTGTTGTAGATGCCCAAATAAAAATCACAGCTAAAAGGGTAACAACTGATAAAAGAAGGACCGAAGACGTATTTTGCTGTTTTCCAGCCATTTCTTTGGCGAGCTTCTTAAAGTCTACATCTGACATTTATTAGCCTTTTTTAATTCCTAATTGTTGCGGTGTTTGATCAGCAACTATACTTCCATTCTCAAGAACGAGAACCCTATCTACCATCTGCAAAATTGGGTTTCTATGTGTTACTATAAGCATCGTTTTATTTTGGCTCGTTGCCTGTAGTTCATCGACAACCTTCTTTTCTGTACCCTGATCCATTGAGCTTGTTGGTTCATCAAGCAGTAATATTTGTGGGTCGTGTATCATGCTACGTGCTAAGTTTATCGCCTGCTTTTGGCCTCCTGATAGACCACTTCCTTTTTCACGTATTTCCAAGTCATATCCTTTAGGGTGAGATCCGATAAAATCGTCTACTCCAGCTATCTTACAAATTCTCAAGATATGTGCATCGTCATATTCATTGAACCCTACTTGAATATTTTCTCTGACAGTCCCGGAGAATAGCCAACTATCTTGAAGCATAACGCCTATATTTTTTCGCAAGTCTGCCTGATCGATCTGGCGAACGTCAATGCCATCGACTTGGATAGCACCTTCGGAGGGCTCGAGTATACCAGCAATCAGCCTTGAAAGTGTCGATTTTCCAGAGCCCATTTTGCCAACAAGAGCAACCTTTTGACCCACAGGAATTTTCAATGAAAGATTTTGAATTACAGGTTGGCTTGATCCAGGAAATTTATAGGAAACATTTTTAAATTCAATTTCCCCAGCCATTTTTGGACGACTAATTGGTGAAAGTGTGCTGGAGCTGTTAACTTTTGTCCCTATCAGCGCTGCTAGATTTTTATATGCTGTCAATGCACCGTTTGCTCTGGATAAAGTATTGGCCAATTGCGAAAGTGGACCCATTGTTCTTCCGCCGAGGATTACCGCACCGATAAGCGCACCTTGGGTTATGGTGCCCTCCACAATTAAATAGACACCATAGAATATAACTGCTACTTGCGTATATTGCTGCACCGATGCGGCAAAGTTGATTACAAAAATACTAAGCGATCTAATTTTTGTACCACTGTCGGACTGATTATTTAAGGCTTCTTCGTAACGTTTACGCATCAACTTTCCAGATCCGGTAGCCGTAACAGTTTCAAGCCCGTTCAGCGTCTCAACTAAAACGGCCTGCTTGTTCATTCCACTCTCAACGGATCCGCGCGTAATTCGTGCTAAAAATGGCTGAATGCCTAACCCGACAATAATGACTAATGGGACTGCTGCCAAAAGAATATACGCAATCGGACCAGCAATTAAATATATTACATAGATAAAGAAGAATACGAAGGGTAGGTCTATCAAAACCACTAAGGTAGAAGAATTAAAAAACTCACGAAGGGTTTCAAATTCGCGAACTGTGCCAGCCATCGCCCCAGTTTTTTGACGTTGTTCACCAGGCGAAAGCTTAAGTATTCTATCGAAAAGGCGCCGCGAAATTTCTAAATCAGCTCTCTTAGAGGCTATATCTATGAAACGAGCTCTCAATCCCTTTATTAAAAAGTCGAACCCTAGAGCTATTGTGACACCTATACTTAACGCCATCAGTGACTCAAAGGCTCCGTTTGGAATCACACGATCATATACTGTCATTATAAAAAGAGAGGTCGATAACGACAGAAAGTTGGATACCATAGCAGCAATCATTACTTGAACGTAAAGCCATTTGCTTTTTCTGAACGCGCTGAAAAACCAATGGCCGCTTCTTTCTTCTTCTTCGCGTTGATTGAGCTTTTTTGCGATAATGTAGTATCCGGAAAATTCTTTCTTTAAATCATCTTTGTCAAATACTCTTGTTCTTCCTGGTGCGTCTTGATCTACTCCCAGATAGCCATCACTATCCGGCGTTTTCTTTAGCAACATTGCATGTCCATTTTTATGAAATGCTACTAGAGGAAACAGATTATCTGAAAGTTTTGATAGGTTAATTTTTCCAAAACTACTTTTGAACCCTATTTTAGATAAAGCACTGACTGCTTGCTCGGGGTTGAAGTCTTCATGAGTCTTGTCAGCGGCATCTCTCACAGCCGCAGCACTTTTTCGAACCCCATGTTCCCTAAGCAACATTCGCGTTGCTTCTATTAAAGATTTTTCGATCTTTAAATCATCAGCGCTTATGGCTTCACTTAAAACTTCTTTGGTTTTTATTGTCGCCAATTTTTTATTTTCTGGCATGACAGCAGAGCTTTGTTCTTCTGCAGCCTCTTGTTTTTCTTTATTTTTTGGCGAAATAGAAGTTGTCATAACATATTCCAAGTTTGTAACGTTGTTTATATAGTGATTGTGCAATACATGCGCAACCGTTTAACATCGAGTATTGCATTAGTTTCAAATTATTGTTTATCAACAATTCAACTTGAATTTTGTATGGACGTTTTTGAATGATAGATTTTCCTGATATTGGTCCAACTATTTTTTCGGTTTCGTTAGGGGGTTATGAGTTAGCTTTGCGCTGGTATGCGCTTTCCTATATCGTGGGGTTTATTTGTGCTCTGTATATCATGAAGTTTTTAATTAGACGCGATGAGTTGTGGTTTAAGCAATCGTCTCCACTTAAGGTTAGCCAAGCAGATGACATATTAACATACTTAATTATCGGTGTTATTTTAGGCGGTCGTTTAGGCTATGTTTTATTTTACAATTTTGATTATTATCTTTCAAAGCCCCTCGACACTATTAAAATTTGGGATGGAGGCATGTCATTTCATGGTGGGTTCATCGGTGTTATATTAGCAGTATTTTTATATTCCAAATCAAAAGGCCTTCCTCTATGGTCGGTTGCCGATCTAATAGCTATCGCATCTCCACCGGGTTTGTTCTTTGGGCGCATTTCTAATTTCATAAATAATGAGCTTTGGGGAAGACCTACTTCTATGCCCTGGGGCGTTATCTTCCCAGGGGCTGAAGCTCAGGCGTGCGAAGTCGTATTGGGTCCTTGCGCCAGACACCCCTCACAAATATATGAAGCCATCTTGGAAGGGCTAATACTCTTTGGAATATTAATTTTTTTGGCATTTAGAGGCTCACTTAAACGCCCTGGTGCTTCTGCTGGGTTGTTTTTTATTGGTTATGGTCTTTCAAGATTTTTGATTGAATATTATAGGGTCCCGGATGCACAATTTATTACCGTTCAAAACCCTAATGGTTTTGCATTTCAAGTTGGGCCAATTGGTTTAACAATGGGTCAATCACTTTCAATTCCCATGATTATTATCGGAGGTATTTTGATTTTTAGAAGTTATTTATTTTTTGAAAAGTTTAAATAACATGAAATTGTTGAAATTTGTTTTATCGATTGTACTGTCGATTTGTATTTTATGGGGTGTGTTGGTTTACTTTGGACCAATAATTTTTTCAAAACTTTTACGAATGCAATTTGGCGATTCCGTACAAGTGACTGGGGTTGAGGTCACTCCAAAACTAAAGATCAAGATTGGCGCGCTCGACTTTAACTTTTCTGAAGATTCAGAAAGCTTATGGTCTGGAGAGGCTCGAGGTCTTATCGTAGAATTTTCAAAAGTTTTTCCGCGGCCTCATGTAAAGATTGGTTTTGGTTCGGGCCATGTTCCTAATTATGGGTCATTTAAAAAAGCAAAAGTTGATATTCTGCTTATGGGAATTTTAGATTTGAGTAAAATAGATTCGGAAGCGATATTTTATGATATAGAAACCGTCAATGGAGTATTGGTTAATACTATTGAGTTTGATTTCAATCTATTGCCAAAGCAAAAGAAGCTTACTGTCCACAGTATAGATCTTAACGATGTTTCAACCCCATACTATGGTGGCTTTGAGTTACAAAAAGTTAGTGGTAAATTCTCCGATCTTCATACGGACCGTTCGATTTATGAGCAAAGTAATATATCAAGTTTTCAAATATTTGATATAAAATCAAATTTTTTTGAATTGACTGCTGAGAAAGGCTCTCTACATTTCATTAACAAAAATGGTAATTTTGAGTTTAATAGCTCACTTGATGAAATAGATTTTAACCATCAGCGATACAAAACAAACATAGCATCATTGCAAGTCGATATTCTACAAAATAACGCCTCAAACGATCTCACTGCCGACTTTACATTGCTTGACCTTTCTGTTGCAGACTTGAATGTCAATATTCCTCGGCTTCGCGGTGGATTACTGACCAATGACAGGCAGCACGACATTTTTATATCTGGCGAATTGGGTGATCTTGAGCTAGCTACTGATCAGTTACATGTTGCAGATATTCCGAGTGGAGTTTTTGAGATTAGTTCTATTTTGCAACCATTGGGTACACATAGTAATCTCGAAAGTAAGGGTTATTTGTCTTTTGTCGCAAAACCTAATTTGCGATTAAGTATGGTTTCGAATTTAGAGCTTCAGCGACTGGACAGTATTATTTCATCATGTGAAGAGTTTAATTGTCTTTTCGGCGGTCTAGGTTTAGACTATACATTGACCATTGACAGTGAAAATCTGAACGGCAATTTGCGCTGTCCTTCTATTGATTGCAGTTCTTCCAACGTAACCCATACTGTTAAAACTGAAAATACTAATGCATTTTTTGGCTCTTTATCTCAAGAAAAAATGTTCAACCCTGTAGCGGTCGCTTACGCATATTCTCAAATGCGGCTTGGTGAACCATCAAGCTTAGGACATAAATTATCCCTCCGTTGAGAATTAGGGTATTGAGAACATCTTTCCTTTGTCTTAAAGTTATGGAGCATTTTTATTTTCTGGATTTTCTCATGTTTGCTTTAAAGAGATTTACAGCCGCTGTGTTTGCATTATTAATACTGGCGGGTTGTCAGCTTTCGCGCGATAAAATTTCTGTTACAAAACCTCTGCAGCTTATAAAAAATGAAGTACGGCAGATTTCTCAATCTTTGACTCCGACAGTCGAAAAGCCAAATTTATCAATACCTTTAACCAGCATGATTAGTAAATCCGATGCATCTGTCGATCTGGAGCAAGGCTTCAGAGCGGCCATTAAAAATGCTGTAATGACTGACCCATCAATAAAAGCCGATCAGCAAAATTTAGCAGTTCTGTCATCTTCAATTGAGGCTACAGAAGCAACTAAGAAATTCCAAGTTTCAGGGACCGTTTATGCCGGTTTTGAGGATGTGACTGATGAAACTCGTGGTATAGCATTAGTTTTAACGGCCAATAGATTACTTTTCGATTCTGGTGGGCTTGATGCAACCATTGCTGCCCAGAAGCTTGAATTAAAATCTGCAGAACTTGCCTTGGATGCTCGAATAAACCAACGAGCTATGGAATTAACTGAGTTATGGATCGACTACTATAGGTATAAAAATTTGAACGAACAGATTGAAGATCGTTTAATGGTTTTAGGGCCTCTGATTGATCAGCTTGAGCGTGTTGCCGAAGCAGGTATCGGGGACGTAAGCCGCGTTGCTGCGGCTCAGAGGACTGTATCGGTAATTGAAGCAACTCAAACTGAGGTTGCAGAAAAGTTTGAACAGTCAAGATTGGCTTTCCTAAATTCGTTCGGGAATTTGCCAACGGAGAGCAACCTAAATCTTGGATTTATTTCCGAGGCCGTGCCCGCTAAAATTGATAGCGAAATGGCGGCTAAAGCACCCGCGCTAAGGTCTCTATATGCAGCTTATCAGGCTAAGGAGGCCGCCGTTGCCGCTGTGCGTGCTAAAGCTGGAGTTAATGTCGGCTTTGAGACACGCATTCAGCGGCCTTTCGGAGGGAGTGCTCGCGATTCGGATGAACAACTAGGGATTGTGCTTCGAAAGACATTATATGATGGAAAAAAACTAGACGTGGAAATCGCGCAAGCCGAACTGGAAGTAAAAGCTAAAATATCCGAATTGCAAAGTACTTACAGGCAGGGTGAAATGCAAGTTAGATCTTTCGAACAATCGATTGCTTCATTTGATAAGGCTGTAGTATTAGCGTCAAAAAATGCAGCTGATATGGAAGAAGAGATAGCATACTTGAAACAACAGCTAATCATAGGTGGCTCAACTTTAGACAATGTATTATCGGCTGAGGCTCGTCTTTATGATGTTAAATCAAGAAAAGTTAACTTTGCCGCAGAAAAGCAAAAATCTGAAGTCAAGCTGCTTAGCACGTTGGGTAAACTCTCCTTGGCTTTGAGAATGTAGCTTTGATATAGGCTTGAGAACAACTAATGACCGTTAAATTATGTTCTTACAGCCACAGGAGTATTTTGGTATAATTAGGGCTTGATAAAGAGTAATTTTATGGGTAGTGGTTAGTATGTCTTTGAGGCAGGTAAACATGATGCAGCTTTGCAACACATTTTGTTTGAAAAGTGTTTTACGGCGAACTGGGTTATTTTTACCTTGCTAAACAACGTGATCTTAGTTTTGCTAAGGTTGCTATAATCATGGTGGAAAATCCGCCAATAAATTTTGTATGGAGCAAAAACATGAATATGATTTCTACAGGTGCATTTCTGGATGAAATGGACGTTTCCAGCAAGCAGCCGACGTTAGCGGAGAAGTTCGCAGCTGCTTGGGAAAAGAAAAACTCGAAAGTTGCGAGAGCAGGCGGAGTTTCTTTGATGGCCCTAACATTGGCTGCATGTGGATCTGATGATGATGACACGGCGACTGAGACGGCTACTCCTACTACTCCAGTATCTGTTCCGGCAACGTTTGATTTGACGCCTTTAAATGACGTCGCTTCTGGCACAATTGCACTGAACGGTTCTTTGGGTTCTGATTTTAGATTTACAGATGGTGATCAAGTAGTTAACGGTATTACTGCTACGATGTCAACAAATGATGTGTTAATTGACACATCAACTACAGACAACGATACCATTAATATTACTGGTACTGGAACTACCGCAATTACTACAGTGAGTATAGAGACAGTTAACTTAACTGCTTCTGCGGGCACAGTTCTATTGAGTGCAAGCACAATGACAGGAGTAACGGCTGTTAATGTTTCAGGTTCTGTTGCTGCAGAAGTCGACAATGTTGCTCAGGCTGCTACCATCAAGGCCGATAGTTACGGGCGCATCATTAACGTAGACGCTGATGACTATGCAGGTACAGCTGCCGCGCTTAACCCGGATACAGTGAATCTTGAAGTTGAAGGTGGCACCTGGGGTGCAGCAGCATCAGCTCAAACAGGTTTCTCGCTAACTTCTGACGCCGGCGCCGTAATTGAAACTTTGAATGTGACTTCTTCAGGTTCTGCAGCGAACACATTTAATGTGGACGCAAGTACTAACGTGACGCTTTCAACTGTGAACTTTTTGGGTTCAGCTGACGCGACTATTCGAGTTGCGGCTGCGGACGTTACTGGTCTTACCTTAAAGGGTGGTTCGGCAACTGGCGATGTTACTCTTAGAGTTGACACAAACAGTACAGCAGCAGCTTTTAATGCTTCCAACATGTCAGGAATTGATAACTTCTTGATGGCGGATAGTACTGTCGGTGCTGACAACGCTTCCATTTCACTTTTGACCGATGGTCAGAAAGTAACAATGGGTGACGACTTTTCTGCAGAAGATACAACTTTTACAGTAATAGGTGCAGCTTACACGGCCCCTGCTACGGCTTTAACTTTAGTTTTGGATAACGAAACTGCTGCCACAGATGTTGATATGCAGAAGATTGATGCTCAAAATGTTGCCGCACTAAACATTGAATCGTCCGGTAATGCATCTTCTTCAACAGCAGCGACGGCGATCAACTTGATTGATGACCTAACTGGTGACGCAACAACAATTACGATTACTGGTGACACGTCATTAAATTTAGATGCTAACATCGACGCAGTTCAGACAGCTACAACTGCAACAACGGCTCGTCATGTAACCGTTGACGCAAGTGGCATGACAAGTACTGCTACGCTCGATTTTGCAGCAGCAGCCAATACTAAAGTGTCATATACAGTGACTGGTACTGGTAATGCAGATACGTTGGTTTCAAACGCATCTGGATCAACTCTTACTGGTGGCGCAGGTGCCGATTCACTAACGGGTGGCCTCTTAGTCGACACTATTTCTGGTGGTGACGGTAAAGACACCATTGTTGTTAGTAGTGGTGCTGACACATTGACGGGTGGTGCTGGTGCTGACACATACGACGTTAATCTCCAAAGTAATGCAGCGGTTGCTCAAGTAACAACAACTGGTGACATTGATGGTGGTCTAACAACAGTAGCTGCAGACGACGATCTAGTCGTAAAGATCGATGGTAATGTCTACCAGATGAACATTGCGTCCAACGGTGATACTGCTGACGATATCGCAGCTGACTTTGTAACAGCTTACGCAGCGACCATTTTAGGAGCGCACGGTATTACAGTTACTCGTGCGGCAAACACTGCAAGCACAGGTATTGTTTTCACAGGTAAAGCTGATGGTACATCCTTCACAGTTGATGCAACCCTACTCGATGCAGGAGTTGCCGTCGCAGTTGCTGAGACTACAAGTGCGACTGGTACAGCTGCTGGGGACGTTGCATCCACAATCACTGACTTTGCAGTAGGTGATATTATGGATACCGTTGGTCTTGGTAGCTTGGGGACTGGTGGTTACTACGAAGGAGCTGCAGGTTCCATGGTAGCAGGTACAGCCTATGGAATGGTGGTTCTGACAGGTACATCATACGCGACTTGGGAACTTGCTGAAAATGCCGTGGCTGCACGTTCAACTTCAGCCACCGAAGGCGTAGTGATCTTCCTAAACTCAACTACAGGAAAGGCAGAAGCGCATTATGAAGCCGATCTGTCTACCAATGATACTACGGCCACCGCGGACTTAATGTTCACATTCTCGAACATCGCGAACCTAACGGACCTAGCGGCGACATTCTCGGCTGATAGTTTCACAATATAAAGACTATAAAATGGTGGGGGCGTATGCTCCATCCGCTTCGACCATGTAAAAATAAACAGCCCCACTCGAAAGAGTGGGGCTTTTATTTAAGTGAAATACGTGAACATAATGAAAATAACACGCTTCGAATATTGACATTTTGAAGAAAGAACCAAAATTCTTATTGATTCACCGCGACAAGTGAACAAATAAGAAATTTATAGCAAACTCTTTAACTACGCATATTATTGAGTTATGAAGATTTATTTTCAACTTACCGGTAGGTTATACTTTTTTTCCGAAAATTTTGTACTGAAATCAAATAGTAATTTTGCAAGTTT
>MDTD01197486.1_pt1 | contig 17288 bp, 19 predicted proteins | sample 811221 | NCBI WGS metagenome assembly MDTD01 (sample SAMN05326646, study PRJNA326480) | marine metagenome | isolation source: seawater | place: Pacific Ocean: South West | collected 2011 | reverse complement strand
CGTCCAACCAAAAAATGGTTTGGCCGTTGCACGAATGGTAGGACATATAAGTTACTTGTCCGAAAAAGGAATGCAGGAAAAATTTGGAAGAAGATTGCAAGAGAAGGCGGATTATGAATTCAGTTTTAATGCCGATTTTCAAGTCGAGAGTTATTTAAGACATCAAGGTTACGCTTTTGTAGAGCGATTTGATGCAAACTCAGTCTTGTATATAACAAGGGCAATGGATTATTTTGATCTTTCTAAACAATTCAAAGGTGGTTTGATTGAAGCTTTTAAAAAACAAAGCACAAAATTTTTAGTGATATCATTCTCATCTGACTGGCTTTATACAACGAAAGAAAATAAAGACATTGTTATAGCATTAAATGCTTCTGGCGCTGATGTCTCTTATTCTGAAATTGTTACAGATAAAGGTCACGACTCCTTCTTATTAAATGAGCCAGAATTTTTAAAAACTCTTAAAGGTTTTATAGATTCGATGTACGAAAAGTTTAAAAATGAAAAAAGAATTTAAAGTAATTGCTGACTTGTTACCAAACAGTACAAGAGTTTTAGATGTTGGCTGCGGAGACGGGTCTCTAATGAATTTTCTTAAAGAGGAAAAAAACATAGAAGTTCGCGGATTGGAGCTGAGCCAAAATAATGTACAACAGTGTATTCATAAGGGATTACCAGTTATTCAAGGTAATGCTGAAACTGAGCTTCATCAATTTCCTGATCAATCTTTTGACTATGTTGTCCTTAGTCAAACGTTACAAGCTTTTTATAAACCAGAAGAAGTTTTGAAAAACCTCCTAAGAATAGGAAAATCAGTTATTATTTCAATCCCAAATTTTGGGTACTGGAAAGTAAGAATAAAGCTTTTATTTTTCGGTGAAATGCCAATTACAAAAACTCTACCAAATACTTGGTACAACACGCCTAATTTACATATGTGTACTATTAAAGATTTATTTAAGTTTTGTGATGAAAAAAATATTAATATTAAAAAAGTTATTGGGATTAATGAAGACTCGACTTCATTAATTAAAAAAAGCAATTTGGAAATAAAAAATCTCTTCTCAAAGTTAGGGATTTTTTTGATAGGATAAATGATTGTAGAAATAATTCGATGTTTAAGCGATAATTACAGTTATGTAATTTACGAAGAAGAAACCAATACTGTCTCAATAGTAGACCCTTCTGAATTTGAAGCTTGTGACAAAATAATTAAAAAGTACAAAAAGCTAGATTTTATTCTAAATACCCATCATCATTCTGATCATATAGGTGGAAACTTAGAGCTTAAAAGAAAATATAATTCTAAAATTTTAGGTTCTAACTCAGATAAAGATCGTATTCCTGGGATAGATATATTTCTCAAAGATAGTCAAAAACAAAAGATTGGAAATTTAGAATTTGAAGTAATTTTTATTCCAGGACATACAAAAAATCATATTGCTTTTTTCTTCAGTAAGGAAAAAATCGTTTTCACTGGAGATACATTGTTCTCATTAGGATGCGGTAGAATTTTTGAGGGAACTTATGAGCAAATGTTGAATTCTTTAAATAAAATTAAAAATCTACCGCCTGATACAAAAATATATTGTGGACACGAGTACACGAAATCAAATTTAAATTTCTGTTTAGTATATGATACTAAAAATACCTTTTTAAAAGAGAAAGAAATTGATATTCAAAAAAAAATAAATTCTAATCAACCAACTATCCCATCTACTATAGGTCAAGAAATTAAAACAAATATTTTCTTAAGGTGTAACGATCCTGAAATTAAGCATACATTAGGCCTAAAAGATTCCTCTGAAATTGAAGTTTTTTCAAAATTGCGAGATTTAAAGGATTCTTTTTAACTTCAATAATCTTGACTTGCTAGAGATGAGAGCTATATTGCGTGAAAATTAAAAAAAAAAACTTTTATGTCATTTGCTATAATTGAAACAGGCGGTAAACAGTACAAAGTGTCTGCTAGTAAGATATTAGAAATTGAAAAAATTAATGCCAAAGTTGGTGAAACCGTTAAATTTAATAATATTTTACTTTTGAACGATGATAAAAGTACAGAAATAGGGAGTCCTAAAGTTGAAGGGGCTACAGTAGAAGCAAAACTTTTAGACGATGTTAAAGATCGAACAGTATTGGTTTTTCATAAAAGAAGAAGAAAACACTCAAGAAAAAAGAATGGACATAGACAACGACATTCTAAGATACAAATTACAAAAATTTTGGCAAAGGGCGGCAAAGTCATAAGTGAAGCTAAAATAATTGAAAAAAAAAAACTTATTAAAGAAGAGAAAAAAGTTACAAAAAAGGAAGCAAAAAAATAGGAAATTAAATGGCAACAAAAAAAGCAGGTGGATCATCGAAAAACGGCCGAGATAGTAAAGGTAGACGTCTAGGTGTAAAAAGATATGGTGACCAATTTGTAATACCTGGAAATATTATAGTTAGACAAAGAGGAACTAAAATTCATCCTGGCGAAAACGTGGGTATTGGAAAAGATCATTCAATATTTTCCTTGATAAAAGGGAAAGTAAAATTCAAAAAATCAAAGTTAAACAGAACTTTTGTTTCTGTAATCCCCAATTAATTCTATATAAATAACCTAAGTTATTTATAATATATTTGTAATGAAATTTTTAGATCAAGCTAAAATATATATTAAGGCTGGCAATGGCGGTTCAGGTTCGTCAAGTTTTCGAAGAGAGAAGTTTATAGAATTTGGAGGACCTGATGGAGGTGACGGTGGCAGCGGAGGATCTATAATTGTTGAGTCTGACAGAAATCTTAATACATTAATAGATTTCAGATACTCGCAACATTTTAAAGCGCAAAACGGTAAAAATGGCAGTAAAAGAAATAAAACTGGCGGAAATGGTAAGATTTAATTTTAAAAGTTCCAGTTGGGACTCAAATTCTTGAAGAGGATAATAATACTCTAATTTATGATTTTATTAAAAATAAAGAAAAATATCTAGTTGCTGCAGGAGGAAGCGGTGGACTAGGAAATGTCAGATTTAAAAGTTCGACGAATAGAGCACCAAAGAAAAAAACAAGTGGTAAACTTGGAGAAGAGTTTTGGATATGGTTACAATTAAAAGTAATTGCTGATATTGGTATAGTCGGAAAACCTAACGCAGGAAAATCAAGTTTACTGGCAGCTCTCACCAGAGCTAAACCTAAGATAGCAAATTATCCTTTCACAACAATTAACCCTAATTTAGGTGTAACTTATTACGATGGTAAAGAAGTAACTCTTGCAGATATTCCAGGTTTAGTTGAAGGGGCTCATAAAGGTGTGGGCCTCGGGGACAAATTTTTAAGACACATTGAAAGATGTAAGGTATTATTGCACTTAATAGATTTAAGTGAATCCGATTTAGCGGAAGCTTATAAAAAAATTAGCAAAGAGTTATCATCGTATGATAAAAAATTGAAAATAAAAAAAGAAATTGTTTTTTTCAATAAGTCTGATTTATTTGACAACGATCTTATCAAAGAAAAGTTGAATAGTTTTAAAAAAAAAATAAAAACAAAATATGAGATAATTTCAGTTTTTTCAAACAAGGATATAAATAAGATAAAAAAAATTTTAATAAAATATGCTAGTAAGTAATTCAAAAAAAATTGTGATCAAGTTAGGATCCTCAACCGTAGTAGATGAAAAAGGTAAATTTAAAAAAAAATGGGTTAATTCGTTAATTACAGATATTAAAAAATATGGTAAAGGAAAAAACTTTGTAATTGTTTCATCGGGTGCTATCGCTCTAGGACAAAAATATCTTAAAATTAATAAAAAAAAAATTAAATTAGAAATGAGCCAAGCAATAGCTGCAATTGGTCAAATCCATTTAGCAGGAGAATTCCAAAAACTTTTTGATAAATTCAAAATTAAATCTGGGCAAATTTTGATAAGCCCGGATGATACAGAGCAGAGAAGAAGAGCTCTTAATGTTAGGAGCACATTTGATAATCTTTTTAAATTAAAAGCTATTCCTGTTGTTAATGAAAATGATACGACTGCTACTGTAGAGATCAAATATGGAGACAATGATAGACTAGCAGCAAGAGTGTCTCAAATAATTGGAGCGGATACACTAATAATTTTGTCTGATGTTGATGGGCTTTACGATAGGTCAAAAAAAATAGTTAAGATTGTTAAAACTTTAGATAAAAAAATATACTCTTTAGCGGAAAGTAAAAAAAATATTTATGGGTCAGGGGGGATTTCGACGAAGCTAGATGCGGCAAAGATCTGTATGAATTCAGGTTGTAATATGTTTATTGCTAATGGGAATAAGTATAATCCATTACAAAGAATGTTAAAAAATAAAACATTTACACATTTTATACCTAAGATCTCAAGTTTAGATGCTCGAAAAAAATGGATAATTAGTTCTTTAAATTCTTCAGGTATCATTTACGTCGATGATGGTGCAGCTAAAGCTTTATTAAATGGAAAAAGTTTATTGGCAGCAGGAATAACAAAAGTAAAAGGTTCATTTGATAAAGGAGAAAATGTTTTAATTGTCGATCAAAATGAAAATCAACTAGCTAGAGGGCTAGCCTCATTCGACTCTGAAGAGATTGATAAGATTAAAGGGGAACAAAGTAAAGAAATTGAAAAAATTTTAGGATATTTGGGTAAATCAGAAATTATTCACAAAGATGATATGGTAAAATTATAAATGAAGTATTTAGAGAAAATTGGAAAAAACGCTAGAAAAGCTTTTGAAGATCTTAAGAATGTAGAACATATCAAAATTAAAAAGGCTTTAGATAATTACAATAAAACATTACTAAAAAACAAAAAAAAAATTATAAAAGAAAATTTAAAAGATGTAAAAAATGTTAAGAGAAAACATCTTGTAGATAGACTTGTTTTAAATGATAAACGAATTGAAGGGATAAGACATTCAATTAACGAAATCTCTAAATTTCAAAATCCCATAGGCAAAACGTTGGAACAATGGAAAAGACCGAATAAGTTAAAAATAAAGAAAATTTCTACTCCTATAGGTGTTGTTGGAGTAATTTATGAAAGCAGACCAAATGTAACCGCAGATGTAGCTGCATTAAGTTTAAAATCCGGCAACTGTTGTATTTTAAGAGGTGGGTCAGAAGCTTTCAATTCTAATAAATTGTTAGCAAATCTTTTCAGAGATATTCTTCAAAAAAATAATATCAATAAAAACTGCGTTCAATTTATTGATAAAAAAAATAGAAAAATTGTGAATGACCTTCTCTCAAAAATGAGCAAATATATTGATGTTATAGTTCCAAGAGGTGGTAAGGGCTTAGTTGCCAAAGTTCAAAAGTTTTCCAATATTCACGTAATTGGTCATTTAGAGGGAGTATGCCACATATTTGTAGATAAAAGCGCAAATATTGATATGGCAAAAAAAATTGTCATTAACGCGAAAATGAGGAGAACAAGTATATGCGGTGCTGTTGAAACGCTTTTAGTTCAAGAAAACGCATTAAAATCTCATGGGGTAAAAATTATAAACTCGCTTATCAAATCTGGTTGTGAAGTTCGAGTTGACGAAAAGATTAATAAATTTTTTAAAAATAAACTTAAATTGGCAAAAGAGAAAGACTGGAGAACTGAATATCTAGATGCAGTAATTTCTGTTAAGTCACTTAAAAATGTTCAAGCTGGAGTGAAACATATTCTAAAATATGGAACGATGCACACAGATAGTATAATTACAAATAATCGTAAAAATGCAAAAATTTTCTTAAATGGAGTCAATAGTTCGATAGCAATGCATAATGTTTCTACTCAGTTTGCAGACGGAGGTGAATTTGGATTTGGAGGAGAAATCGGTATATCAACTAATAAACTTCCACCAAGAGGTCCGGTCGGTATTAATCAGCTTACATCATACAAATACATAGTTACGGGAAAGGGGATTACTCGACCATAGAATTAATGTCAAATCCTCAAGTTAAATCAGTTGGTATTTTAGGTGGTAGCTTTGATCCAGTTCATCTGGGACATTTAAAAATATCTAAGATTGCTATAAAAAAAGCGAAACTGAAAAAAATTTACTGGGTAATTACAAGAAAAAACCCATTTAAAAAAAAAACTTTTTTTTCGTTAAAAGAAAGATTAATTCGCATTAGAAAAATTGTCAAAAATACGAAGAATATCAAAGTTTTATATTTAGAAGATATTATAAAGTCTAATAGATCCATAGATGTAATAAAATTCTTAATTAAAAAGGAAAAACTAAAAAACCTGTATTTTATCGTTGGTTCAGATATTTTATTACAACTTCACAAATGGAAGAGCTGGAAAAAAATAGTAAAATTAACAAAATTAATGGTTTTTTCTCGTAAAGGATATGATAGAAAGATTAAAGAAACAACTGTGGTAAAATATTTAAATAAAAACAATATTATATTTATCAAAAATAAACCTATACGAATTTCATCTACTAATTTAAGAAAGAAAATGAAGATTAGTTAATGAAAATTTCAGAAATAAAAAATAAAATTGAAATCATTTTAGACAATAATAAAGCTCAAAATATAACATCTATTAATTTAAAAAATAAATCTTATATTGCTGATTATATGGTGATTGCTTCAGGTACATCTTCGAGGCATCTTCAAGCTTTATCAGAAATTCTTGTATCAGAGTTAAAAAAACTCGGCCTCCCTGAATGTAGAATAGAGGGTAAAGAAAGTAGTGAGTGGAAATTGGTTGATGCCTACGACATTATTATACATATCTTTCATCCTGAAAAGAGGGAATTTTATAACTTGGAAAAAATGTGGTCAGAAGAAATTCCTAAAGAGAAGGCCATGATATGAGAAAAATTTTAATCCTTTCGATCGTATTTTTAAATTTTTCTATTTCTATTTCATTTGCAAAAAACGATCTTTATGAAAAAATTGATCTTTTCGGAGAAGTGCTGGAAAACATAAAAAAGGAATATGTAGATGATGTTAATCAATCGGAAATGATGGACTCTGCTATAAACGGTGTTCTACAATCACTTGATCCTTATTCAGCTTATATGGGACCTGAATTATTCAAAGAGATGCAAACTGATACAAGAGGAGAGTTTGGAGGGTTAGGAATTGAAATTGGGATGGAGGCTGGGGTTGTTAAAGTAATTTCCCCAATTGATGATACGCCTGCAGCTAAAGCTGGAATAAAAGCAGGTGATTACATTGTAAAAATTGGAAAAGAACAAGTTCAAGGGAAATCTCTTCTAGAAGCAGTTAAATTGATGAGAGGACCGGTGGGAACGTCGATTGATCTTACTATAAGAAGAAAAAATGTGAAAAAATCACTTGAATTTAAAATTACTAGAAAAATAATAGAAGTTAGATCTGTAAGCTCCGAAATAATAAGCCAAGACAAAAATTTGGCTTACATAAGGCTAAAGTCTTTTAATGAAAATAGCGATAAGCAATTTTTAAAGTCGATTAAACAATTCGAAAAAAACTCAAATATAAAAGGTTATGTAGTTGATTTAAGAAATAATCCAGGAGGACTTCTTAATCAAGCAATTAATATTACTGATTTTTTTTTAAACGATGGCGAAATAGTTTCTACAAAAGGACGAAGATTATCAGAAACACGTAAGTTTTTTGCAAGACGCGGTGATGAAGTTAAAGGTAAGCCAATTGTTGTTTTAATAAATAATGGCTCAGCGTCAGCTTCCGAAATATTTGCAGGGGCTTTGAAAGACCATAAACGTGCAATAATTTTAGGTGAAAGCTCTTACGGGAAAGGTTCTGTTCAATCTATCATTCCGTTGGGCAATGGTGGTGGAATGAGACTTACAATATCTAAATACTATCTTCCATCAGGCAAATCTATATCTGAAGTTGGCGTTACACCAGATATTATAGTAGAAGAGAGTGGTGATGATTTTAAAATTAATTCAGAAAACGATAATCAACTAAATTACGCAATAAAACTTTTTAATTCTTAATTATGAAAGATCCTCAGTTGCCATTACGAATTGGGGTAGGTGTAATTCTTTTAAATAAGAAAAATGAAATTTTTGTAGGTAAAAGAAAAGATAATCCTATAGATAAGTGGCAGATGCCACAGGGTGGTGTAGATGATGGAGAAGATTTCCAATCAGCTATGAAAAGAGAACTTTTTGAAGAGACAAGTATCAAAAGTATAGAAGTTTTGAAGGAGTTAGATAGGTTTTACGAATACGAGCTTCCAGAAAACTTGATTGGAATTATTTGGAAAGGAAGGTACAGGGGTCAAAAACAAAAATGGTTTATAGCAAGATTCATTGGTGAAGAGACAGAAATAAATTTGAAAACCCAAAATCCTGAGTTTATTGAATGGAAATGGATTAATTTAGATGAGTTAGAAGAGGTAATAGTAGATTTCAAAAAAGAGTTATACAAAAATTTAACAAAAGATATAAAAAAATTTATTGGCTAATATTTTTCAATATATCAATTTTATGAGAAAGAAGGTATCTCTCCTTATCTGAGACCTCGCCGTTTCCTATTTTTTTCTCAGCATCACTAATAATTTTATCTAATAACTTTTGGTCTATATTTGATAACTCTTTAGCTGTAGAAGTTAAAATTAAAAGATTGTTATTTGAAAACTCCACTATACCTTCTTCAACAAAATATTTTTTCTCATTATCATTTTTAATATTGATAAGGCCAGGTCTCAAAAATGTTATCAGAGGTATATGATCTTTTAGAATTCCCATTTCTCCCTCGAATGACGGCAGGATGACTTCATTGGTACTAGTTTTTAAAATAGACTTTTCAGGTGATATAATCTCTACTGTAAACTTATTTTCCATTTTTTATTTACTATCTTTAGACAATTTATCTGCTTTTTCTATAACTTCTTCTATACCACCTACCATATAAAAAGCTGCTTCAGGCAAATGATCGTATTCCCCTTTGCAGATAGCATCAAACCCTTTAATTGTTGAGTCTAAATCTACCAATTTTCCTGGTGATCCTGTAAATACTTCAGCAACAAAAAATGGTTGAGATAAAAATCTTTGTATCTTTCTTGCTCTCGCTACAGTAAGTTTGTCTTCCTCCGAGAGTTCATCCATACCAAGAATTGCAATAATGTCTTGAAGAGATTTGTAAGCTTGTAAAATTCGTTGAACGTCCCTTGCCACTCTATAATGTTCCTCACCAACAACTCTTGGATCTAAAATTCTAGATGTCGAGTCCAGCGGGTCCACTGCGGGATAAATTCCTATTTCCGCTATTTGTCTTGACAAGACAGTAGTTGCATCTAAATGTGAAAAAGATGTTGCGGGTGCTGGGTCAGTTAAATCATCTGCCGGGACGTAAATAGCTTGTACTGATGTTATCGAGCCTTTATCCGTAGAAGTAATTCTCTCCTGAAGATTACCCATATCAGTTGCTAGGGTTGGTTGGTAACCTACTGCTGAGGGTATTCTACCTAATAAAGCAGACACTTCAGATCCAGCTTGAGTAAACCTAAAAATATTATCAACAAAAAATAATACATCCTGACCTTCTTTATCTCTAAAATATTCTGCTACGGTAAGACCTGTTAGAGCAACTCGAGCTCTTGCTCCAGGAGGCTCATTCATTTGTCCATAAACTAATGCTGCTTTTGATCCTTTGCCATCAGTCTTTATTACTCCGGACTCTATCATTTCGTGATATAGGTCGTTACCTTCTCTTGTTCTCTCTCCTACACCAGCAAATACTGAAAATCCTCCGTGAGCTTTAGCGATATTGTTAATTAATTCCATAATCGTCACAGTTTTCCCTACTCCCGCTCCACCAAATAGTCCAATTTTTCCACCTTTTGCATAAGGAGCTAGAAGATCTATGACTTTTATTCCTGTTACTAATTGTTCAGTTTCTGTAGCTTGATCGGTAAATTTTGGTGCAGGTCTATGTATCGGCCATTTTTCTTTTGTTTTTACTTCTCCTTTTTCGTCAATTGACTCGCCTACAACATTTATTATCCTTCCTAAAGTTTCTGGTCCAACAGGTACACTTATTGGTGATCCTGTATTAGTTACCTCGTCTCCCCTTTTTAATCCTTCAGTTGCATCCATTGCTATAGTTCGCACACCATTTTCTCCTAAATGCTGCGCAACTTCTAAAATTAAACGGTTTCCTGAATTATTAACCTCTAAAGCAGTATAAATTTCTGGTAAATCACTTTCAAAATTAACATCAACAACAGCACCAATAATTTGAGTTATTTTTCCTTTTTTGCTCATAGTTATAAACTTTCAGCTCCTGATATAATTTCAATAAGTTCTTTTGTTATTGAGGCTTGTCTACTTCTATTATAATTGATTGTAAGCTTTTCTACTAAATCTCCTGCATTTCTTGTGGCGTTATCCATTGCAGTCATTCTTGAACCTTGTTCGCTGGCTGCATTTTCTAGAAAAGCCCTAAAAACTTGAGTAGATATATTTTTTGGTAACAAATCCTCTAATATTTCGTCCTCTTCCGGTTCAAACTCATATGATAATAAATTTTCTTCATTAAGATTAGACGATTGGCTATCAGTAGGTATAATTTGCTGAGCTTGAGGAATTTGGGTTATTACATTCTTGAAATTATTGTAAAATAAAATACATTTATCAAATTCGTTTTGATTAAATAAGTTTATAATTTCACTACCGATTATTTCAGCTTCATTGAATGAAATTTGTTTCTTTTCCTTAAAGCTAAATTTTTTTACTATATATTTTCCGTAATCTCTTTTAATTTGATCTAACCCTTTAGAACCAACTGTTATTATCTTTAAATTCTTTCCTTCACCAAGGATTTTTTTAAAATTTGTTTTTGCTAATTTACAAATGTTTGAATTGAAACCTCCGCATAGCCCTCTATCAGCTGTTAAAACAATGCACAGATATGTTTTGTCCTTTCCTGTGCCTACAAGCAGCTTAGGAGCATTTTCAGGATCATTTATTGATTTGGTAAGATTTAAAATGATATTTTGCATTTTTTGGCTGTATGGTCGACCCTTTTCAGCATTTTCTTGAGCTTTTCTAAGTTTCGCAGCAGCAACCATTTTCATAGCTTTTGTAATTTTTTGAGTTGATTTCACACTCTTAATCCTTTTTTTCAGATCATCTAAGCTTGGCATTATTTTTTACCTTTTTTGTGTTCTTCTATTACCTGAACCAAAAGTTTTTCTGTTTTTTCTTCCAATTTTCCAGAAGATTGAATTTCATCTATTATTTCAGATTTTTTAGATTTAATTTTATTAATAATATCTTTCTCAAAATTTTTTATATTCCCTAAGTCTACGTCATCAAGAAAGCCTTTTACTCCTGTAAAAACTGATATAACTTGCTCGGCTACAGTCATAGGAGAGTATTGATCTTGTTTTAAAAGTTCAGTTAATTTTGCACCACGATTTAACAACTGTTGAGTTGAAGCATCTAGGTCGGAGCCAAATTGAGCGAAAGCGGCCATTTCTCTATATTGCGCTAATTCTAATTTAATCGATCCAGCTACTTTTTTCATAGCTTTGGTTTGTGCAGCAGATCCAACTCTAGATACTGATAATCCTACATTAACTGCTGGCCGTATACCTTGATTAAAAAGTTCTGTTTCTAAAAATATTTGCCCATCAGTTATAGATATTACATTGGTTGGAATATAAGCAGAAACATCTCCCGCTTGTGTTTCAATTATTGGTAAAGCAGTTAAAGATCCTCCGCCGCTTTTGTCGTTTAATTTAGCAGCACGTTCTAATAATCTACTGTGTAGATAAAAAACGTCTCCTGGATATGCTTCTCTTCCTGGGGGCCTCCTTAAGAGTAATGACATTTGTCTGTAAGCCACAGCTTGCTTTGATAGATCATCATAAACTATTAAAGCGTGCATACCATTGTCTCTAAAAAATTCTCCTATAGTGCAACCAGTGTATGGTGCTAAGAATTGTAATGGCGCAGAATCTGAAGCGGTGGCAGCAACTATAGTCGTATATTTCAAAGCCCCGGCTTCTTCTAAAGTTTTTGCTATTTGAGCTACGGTTGATCTTTTTTGACCAATTGCAACATAAACACAATATAATTTTTTCTTTTCATCTGAAGATTCATTAATTTTTTTTTGATTTATAATTGTATCAATTGCCACAGCTGTTTTACCTGTTTGCCTATCCCCAATTATTAATTCTCTTTGGCCTCTTCCAATAGGTATTAAAGAGTCTATTGATTTTAAACCTGTTTGCATCGGCTCATTTACAGATTTTCTCGGAATTATTCCAGGCGCTTTAACTTCAACTCTTTTTCTATTTTTGGCCGACAATTTACCTTTACCATCAATTGGATTACCTAATCCATCAACTACTCTTCCAAGAAGTTCCTTGCCAACAGGTACATCTACTATCGCATTTGTTCTTTTAATAGTATCACCTTCTTTAATATTTCTATCATCACCAAATATAACTACACCTACGTTGTCATTTTCTAAATTTAAAGCCATTCCTTTAGAGCCGTCTTCAAATTCAACCATTTCACCAGCTTGAACATTGTCTAATCCAAAAACACGAGCAATACCATCTCCAACTGATAAAACTTTCCCTATTTCTGAAACCTCAGCTTTCTCACCAAAGTTTTTAATTTGATCTTTTAATAATTTAGTTACTTCTGATGGATTGATTGCCATTTTAATTTTCTAACATTGCTAATTCAAATTTTTTTAATTTATTTTTTATAGAGGTATCAATCATAAAACTTCCAAGTTGAAGTTTTAGACCTCCAATCAAATCTTTATCTACTTTAAAGTCAAATTTTAAATTTGATCCCATCGAAGATGACAAATCTTTACTAATTTGATCTAGTTCAGCTTTTGATAATTCTTTTGAAGAAATTAAAGACGCGTTTATTTCTCCTCTTTTAATTGAGCACAATTTTAAAAAGTTTTTAAAAATTTTTTTCACAAAAAAAATTCTTCTTTTCTCAATTATCAAAAGTAAGAAATTTTTTAAATTTTTTGAAAACCCAAGTTTGTCAGATATTAAATTAATTACTTTATTTTGCTGAAAGATACTTTGGGAGGGATCTTTTATAAAGTTTTTGATTTCCGAACTAGAATTTAACAGAAATTGAAAATTTTTAATATCAATTTCAACCTTTTCTAAATCGTTTGTTTCTTTTGAAACTTCAAATAATGCGCGTGAATATCTTTCTGAAGTTTCAGTCGAGAAAGATTTGTTTGTACTCATTTTTAATTATTTGATATTATTGTGAAATTATGATGAGGTCGTATCATAAGAGTATAACTTGATCAAGTTGGCAATTTTGAAACTAAACAAAGTTGATTGGATCAACATCAACTGTAAGTTTAATTTTCGATGAGATTTTGAGCCCATTTAGGACATTTGTAATTTTGTTTTGCAACATTAATCGACTATTAAACCTTATTAATAACCTAGATCTAAATTTTTTTTTCACCTTAAGCAGAGGAGAGTCAACTGGGCCTAAAACCTCTAGGCTATCTATTTGTTTTAGCTTTATTTTGATTTCTCTTGCACCTTGTAAACTTGAACTTCTGTCTTTTGAGGAAATTATAATAGCTATTAACCTTACAAAAGGCGGTAATTCATTTTTCTCTCTTAATAAAAGTTCATTTTTTAAAAGTTTTTCTGACTGATTTTTAATCAATTCATTCAGAATTAAATCTTTAGGTGATAACGTTTGATATATTACTAAAGATTCTTTGCTAAAACGTCCGGCCCTTCCACTTAACTGATGATATAATTGAATGTTTTTCTCAGTTGTTCTCAAATCATAACCTCTTCCAGTGAAATCAGCATCAATAACTACGATACAATTTAATTTTGGAAAATTGAAACCTTTAGAAATCATTTGTGTTCCAATTAAAATATCAATTTTTTTTTCATTAATTTCTTTAAACAAAATTTTTGTCTTTTCTTTATTTTTTAGATAATCACTTGAGAAAATACTGCTTTTTTTTTCTGGAAAAACTTCTCTAACTTCATCAAAGATTTTTTCAACTCCGGGTCCATACATTATGAACTCACAATTCCCTTCCAATTTACATTTTTTCTCTACTTTTTTTTCGAACGAACAATAATGACAAATTGCTTTATTTTTAAGTTTATGAAATGTCAAATATAAAGAACAGTTTTGACAAATTTCTTTATTTCCACATTTTTTACAAATTAGATTTGGAGCAAACCCTCTTCTATTTATAAAAAAAAGAACTTGATCACCCTTGTCAAGAAATTTTTTTACTAGATCTATAGTTTCATCAGCAATATATCTATTTTTAATTTTTTTTAAATTTAAGTTTATAATTTTTGTTTTAGGTAAAGGATAATTAGCAAATCTTTTAAAAATTTTAATGTGTCTATATTTTTTATTCTGAATATTATTATAGGTTTCTATTGATGGAATTGAAGTAACAAGATGTATAGGAATTTTTTCAAATTTGGCTCTTGATATAGCCATATCCCTAGCATTGTAAATAACTCCTTCGTCTTGTTTATATGAAGTATCATGTTCCTCATCTACAATTATTATTCCAAGTTTTTTAAAAGGCAAAAGTAAAGCTGATCTTGCTCCAACTAAGATCTTTATTTGATTATTAATTATTCCTTTCCAAATTATTCTTTTTTGTTTTGGAGTAATTTTTGAGTGCCAAATTGCAGGCTCAAAACCAAAAAATTCAAAAAATCTTGATTTAAAATCATTAGTTAAAAATATTTCAGGCAACAAAACCAGGGCTTGATTATTTTTTTTAATTATTTTTTTTATCCTCTCAAAATACACTAAAGTTTTTCCCGAACCTGTAGTTCCCTGCAGAACAGATACCTCAAATTTATTATTTGATTTCTCCAAAAATTTGAGCGCCTTCGACTGCTCATCATTCAATTGAAAATTTTCAATTCGTGTTTTTTTTATTTCATTTAAATTATCTTTAATATTTATAAATTGGTCAGATTTACCTATCGCCATCTTTAATACGAGACCTACAGGTACCATATTGTATGATGAGAACCACTCAATGAAGTTGACTAATTTTCTACCTATGGAGTAATCTGTTTTCTCATCTATGTCTCTAATTTTAATATTTTTTGGCTCCCTGTAGTTGCCGATCCAAATAACGCCTATTTCTTTTTTTGAACCAAATGGGACTTTTACTATATCACCAATTTTACCCTTTTTTTTTAAATTATAAGTGAAAGGAAAGTTAAATATTTTTGGCAACAAAACTTGTGCTTTCATAGATCAATAGTATTAAAATAAATCTTAATTAAAAATGAATTGGTCTTTTATCAACAGCTAAAGCTGCTTCTTTAATTGCTTCAGTATGAGTTGGGTGAGCATGGCAAGTTCTTGCTATATCTTCAGCGCTTGCACCAAATTCCATTGCAAGAGCCATTTCAGCAATCATATCTCCACAATGCGGGCCAATAATATGAACTCCTAATACTTTATCAGTTTTGCTATCAGCTAAAATCTTTACAAAACCCTCCGTCTCATTATTAACTTTTGCTCTAGAGTTTGCGATAAATGGGAATTTGCCTACTTTATAAGACTTTTTTTCTTCTTTTAATTGCTCTTCTGTTTTTCCTACAGCAGCTACCTCTGGTGAAGTATAAATTACACCAGGAATTACATCATAATTAACATGTCCTGCTTGACCGGCCAAAATTTCAGCAACTGCTATACCTTCCTCTTCGGCCTTGTGAGCTAACATTGGTCCTTTGATAACATCTCCAATAGCATAAATATTATTTATTGATGTTTGTAATTTTCTGTTAACCTCAATTCTACCTTTGCTATCTTTCTTAACACCTACTTTTGTAAGGTTGAGCCCTTCGGTGTAAGGTTTTCTTCCAACAGAAACTAGTACTTTATCAAAATCTAATGTTTCATCCTTTGAGTTTTTAATATCCGTATAGTTTATTGAGACGCCAGAAGTTGTATTTTTAACAGAATTTACTTTAGAGCCCATCTTAAATTTTATTCCTTGTTTTGTTAATATTTTTTTGAATTCATTAGAGATTTCCCTGTCCATTCCAGGAGTAATATATTCTAGGTATTCAATAACAGTAACTTCTGAGCCTAATCTAGACCATACAGATCCCATTTCTAGACCTATGTATCCACCACCTATTACAGCTAGTTTTTTTGGAACCTTGTTAAGTGATAAAGCGCCAGTTGAAGAAACAATATTTTTCTCATCTATTTTAATACCTGGTAAAGAAGTAACTTCTGATCCTGTCGCAATAACGATGTTTTTGGCTTGGATATTTGTTTTTTTATCATTTTCATAAACTACTATGTCATTTTTTGAAAATAAAACTCCTTTGCCTTTAATGTAAGTGACTTTATTTTTTTTAAACAAAAACTCAACTCCTTTGGTTAGTACCTGAATGGATTTATTTTTATTGGACATCATTTTCTCGATATTTAATCTGATACCATCAATTTCTATCCCTTGCTGATTAAAATCTTTTTTTGCTTTGTGAAAATTCTCAGATAAATTTAGTAAACTTTTTGAGGGAATACAGCCTACATTCAAACAAGTACCGCCTAAAGCACCTCTAGACTCTATACAAGCAGTTTTCAAACCGAGTTGTGCGCCCCTTATTGCGCAAACATACCCACCAGGACCGCCACCAATTACTACTAAATCAAAGTTATTCATTATTAAATATTTAGAAAAAGTCTTTTAGGTTGCTCCAAAGACTCTTTTACAATTTTTAAAAAAGAAACTGCTTCCTTTCCATCAATTATTCTGTGATCGTATGACAAAGCTAAGTACATTATAGGTCTAACTTCAATATTCCCATTAACAACCACAGGTCTTTTAATAATATTATGCATTCCAAGTACAGCGGATTGAGGCGGATTCAAAATTGGTGTTGATAGCATAGATCCGTATATTCCTCCATTTGTAATTGTAAAAGTGCCGCCTTGTAAATCTTCTATAGTAATTTTACCATCTTTAGCTTTTTGTCCTAGTTCACCAATATTTTTCTCTATATCTGCAAAAGACATTTCGTCAGTTTCCCTTAACACTGGAACTACCAATCCCCTATCTGTCCCCACAGCAATACTAATGTTGTAGTAATTTTTATAAATTATTTCTTCTCCTTGTATTTCTGCATTTATTGCAGGATAATTTTTTAATCCGATAACACACGACTTAACAAAAAAAGACATAAAACCTAATTTGACTCCATAATTTTTTTGAAATTCATCTTTATATTGATTTCTCATAGAAATTACTTCACTCATATCTACCTCATTGAAAGTCGTTAACATCGCAGCATTTTCTTG
>MDTD01167381.1_pt1 | contig 17288 bp, 14 predicted proteins | sample 811221 | NCBI WGS metagenome assembly MDTD01 (sample SAMN05326646, study PRJNA326480) | marine metagenome | isolation source: seawater | place: Pacific Ocean: South West | collected 2011 | reverse complement strand
TCTCTGGTCGATTATTTGAAGAAACTCTCCGAGAAAGAGAAAGCTTCCCAGAAGAAGAATTCGAAGTGATGGTGTTAAGGGCCTTGTAGTCACTTTATAAAGACTTCGTTCACGTCCTCATTGACAATTGAGGCGGAAGAATCGAGGAAAAGACTAGCCAGGCTTGATTTAACGCAATGAAGATCGGCTTCAAACTTGAGAACCGGAGCTATTAGCATTATTATGTTGACGAGATCATGATCCCTTTAAAAAGGGGTTTTGGAGAAAGAAAGCTTCCGGAGATTATTTAATGGCTTTTCAAGAACGAGAGCTAAATAGAGAAGAGATTGCCCAAACAAAGAGTGACAATCGCTATGGTTTCAAATTGCTTGAGATCAAGAAGCGCGACGCCACCACTCGTGAGGTTTGCCATCAGTTAGAGTATGTTGTCCAGGAGTTCCAAAACGACTTTAGAGCCGGTACTAGAAAGTCGGATGGTCAGGAATCCGTGGAGATAGCCTTCGCCCTCGGCGCGGTCTGGGGCAACCAGCTGGTAAAAGAGTTCGGCTGGACCTGGATCTGCATAGAAGCTAACGGTGTCGAGAACTATGTGGTGGCCTCGGGAAATCGCTCCGTCTTTGTCGCCCCGGCGCCTTTTATCAAGCTCTGTCTCGATAAGCCGGACACCCGCTGCAATATTCTCTTTGCCTATGACCTTATTGAAGGCGGCACCCTTGATAGCCTGGATGAAAATGGTTATGCCAACTTGATGGTCAGCCTCCAGCATGCGGCTAAAGAGCCGACCCCGCCGGTACTCTAAGCCCCACGCTCATTTTTTTCGGGTGCAGCTAGCCAGAATTTTTGCGACCGTCTCAATGGTTTTTCTACTGAATTTGATCAATTCCGGCGCTGCTTTTATAGAGGCTCTGGTAAGGTAGGCTGCTGTTCTTCCGTAGGTCCTCAGGGTGGCGCGAGTGAGAGAAAAGTTCCTGTTATGAGTTGCCAAATCTAGAGCGCATGCCGTCATTACCGGCACCAGGGCAAAGAATTCCGCACCACCGGTAATGCTATTCATCCTCTCTTTTCGAGCGTAATAGTTCTCGTTATTGTTCAAATATGGCGGGGGAAGCACTACCTCGGCTGACTTCTTTAGCTCTTCGAGCTCTCTTTCTGCTTCTTTATTAAAGACTCCGTCAGAGTCCCGGCCTATAAGGTTTGAAGGCGGTGGCATTTGTTCTGTCGCGTCTAGAAAGAGCTTGCCTCTTTCCCTTTCATTACCTTCCAGCTCTTCATAGGGCGCCAGGCGGAAATTGAGAGCCTTGCCCCTTAATTCAGGTTCCATAATCGTTTAATATCTTCCTGTTGATAATCGGTGTTGTCCGCTATCAAATCTGGCAGGTCCAGAGCCCACAGGCACTGTGCAATTACGCAATAGCAGACGGAGCCTTGCCTGTTTGGCTTAATTCTTACAGGGGCTTTTATTCTAATTTCGGATCTGGTTTCTCGGCGTTGATTATGGACTGGAGAGCGGCAATCTCCGCTTCTATGTCTTCCAATTCGGCAAATAGCAAAATATTGGGCTCCGACAGTTCGCCTATGTCAGTGGTGAGCTTGTCCACCTTTTCAGTAAGAACGGAGAGCAACTTCACCATGGTGGCCACCTGCTCATCGCTCAGTTCATCCCTCATCTTTTCCAGAGCAAAGGTGATCTGACCATATTTCTCGCCGACTTGATTGAGCTTGGCAGACCGGGTGGAGATTGATTCATTCACGCGCCGGAGGCGGTCCACGACTTTCTTGCGCTCTTTCGTGAGCTTCTTGAGTCGTTTCCAGATGTCTACCGGTTGTCCGCTTGATTCCGACATATACTCCGGTGCCCTATCGCCCTGCCTATTACTTCCTTACCACATTTGCCCCGGTTCCGGTTAATATCCGTATTGCGTTCGGAGTAAGTGGTTGCTACCATTTGGCTAATTATCCCTTTGCAAAAGAGCTAAAAATGGCCGATATCTCTCAGTCCCAGGCTAAACAGCGCGAAATTCCCGAGTCCCTTCGAGAAGAAGGTCGGGAGATTTTATCAACGCTTCCGGGCCGTGAAGAATACTATGAAAGGGTCATGGATATCCTGGGCTCGCTTGATGAGACCGAACTGGCGGTGCTGAAAGAGTATATTTATGAGATCGCCGCCATTCCCGACCTGGAAAAAGGCGAACTGGATAGTCTTTTGAAAGATCGAAGTGAGGATTCTCGTTCCCGGTCCGCTAAAAGGCGCTTGAACGAAGCCAGTTTACGCTTGGTAGTCTGGATCGCCAAAGATTATTCGGGTGGCGAACTCTTGATGATGGACCTGATCAACGAAGGTACGGTGGGCTTGCTCACGGCGGTGGAGACCTACCAGGGAGAAGGATTTACATTCCGGGAGTATGCCAGCTGTCTGATCAAGGAGAAAATCTCCATGGCCGTTGCCGAAGAGACCCGTTCCTCCAGGGTTCCAGGCTATATCCTCGAGAAAATAAACGCGGTCAAAGGTGTGACCCGCCGTCTGGCCGAGGAGAAAGGCTCGGAGCCCAGTTATGCCGAGATAGCAAAGTCCATGGGCTTGACCCAGGAGGAGCTTGAGCGCCTGGTGGGCCTGGCTAAGATTCCTGCCAACCAGGAAGAAGAGGGCGGAGAGGACGAGGAGCAGTTGGAAGTCGATAGCGATCTTCTGGAGTACGGATACTCCGAAGATGAGGACTACTAACAGCGGCTCTACGAGCTTCGAGCTAGATTATTCCTGCTTTGAGCAAGTCTTTAAGGTCGATGAGACCCACCGGTCTGGACTGTTCATCAAGAATAAGCAGATCCGATATGGAGTGTTTCTCCATAAGTTTCAGGGCTGCCACCGCCAGACAATCGGGGGAGATTGTTTTCGGGGTCTTGGTCATCAACTCTTCGGCATCCTTTGAAAAGAAGTCGGCGCCATGTTTTATCAAGCCCCGGCGAAGGTCTCCGTCGGTGATTATGCCTCTCAGTCTGCCTTCACCATCACAGACACAGGTGAAGCCCAGCTTCTTCTGATCGATCTCTTGCAAGACCGAGTCATAGTCGGCGCTAACTCCGACTGTGGGTACCTGAATGCCGGAACGCATCACATCCTGGACAGTGATAAGCATCTTGCCCAGGTTGCCGCCCGGATGGCTTCTGGCAAAATCTTCTTTGTGAAAGCCTTTGAGGCTCATGAGCACCATGGCCAGGGCATCACCCATGGCCAGTGCCGCGGTTGTGGAGGAGGTGGGAGCCAGGTTCAGGGGACAGGCTTCCTTTTCCACACCCACATCCAGAATAATGTCCGCGAATCGAGAAAGGGTCGAGGATAGATTGCCGGTCATGGCTATCAGTTTCAGACCGAGCCGTTTAATCGGGTCCAGGACCATGGTTATCTCCTGGGTCTCTCCCGAGCCGGAAAGGGCTACAACCACGTCCTTTTCATCCATCATGCCGAAATCACCGTGTCTTAGCTCGGCGGGGTGGACAAAGAAGGCAGGGGTGCCAGTGGAAGCCAGGGTGGCTGCTATTTTGCAGGCTATGTGTCCGGACTTGCCCATACCCGTTACCACTACCTTTCCGGGACAGTTGGCGAGAAGCTCCACCGCTTCTTCAAATTCCGGCGAAAGGCGGTCCCGCATGGCGATGATTGCTTCGCTCTCAGCGGTCAGTACCTCGTAAGCAAGATCGATTACCTCCGACTCTCCCTGTTTTACAGGGCTTTCAGTTCGGGAGGAGGCGGCAACGCTAAAATCCAGCGAGTGTCCTTGGAATACGGGTTTGTTGGGTTGTACGGTCACGACGTCACCTGTAATTGAACTCTACGGAACTCTTGCTTTATACTCAAGTTGCCGGTTATTGTACGCTCTTGACAAGGTTTGTTTCTTGACAAACTGTAAGCTTCCGGGGCTTATAACATGAGCCTCTGCTATTCCGGTAAGAATAATGGGCATTCTTCAATAGTGAAAGCTTATATATCAAAGCTTGTTTTGAATTATTTTCCTTATTTTTATTACGGTTTCAGCCCCGGAGCCACTCTCAGATCCAGTTCCAGATTCAGTTCCAGATTCAAGTCCGCCCCTTACTAAATCTCGATGACCGCTATTTTGACACGCAATGACAAGCTGGGAGAAGGTCACTACACAGTGATCAAGGAGCTTGGTGTCGGCGGAATGGGGGTCGTATACCAGTGTCGGGATGAATTTCTGGAAAGGGACGTGGCCATTAAGATGCTTCTTCCCGAACTGGTGAAGAATCCGAAGAATCTGGAAGTATTTAAACAAGAGGCAAAGCTTGCTGCCCAGCTGGAACATCCCAACATTGTCACTATCTACGACATCGGTCTGGAGAAGAGGGATAGAGACGAGCATTATTTTGTCGCCATGGAGTTCCTTCCCGGCGGCAATCTGGGTAATCAGACCGCCGTGGGTGCTCTGCCGGTGGAGCATGCTATCAACTGGATGAAACAGTTGGCAAATGGGCTCTACTACGCCCATAAAATGAACGTGGTTCATCAGGATATAAAAGCCGACAATATTTTCATCAATAAAGATGGGGACCTGAAAATCGGAGATTTCGGACTGGCTCGATTGATGGAGAATAAAGTCTTTATCAATCCGTCCACCAAGGGGATGGGTACGCCGGCTTACATGTCTCCGGAGCTCTGTCGTGGAGAGCAGCAGGACCACCGCTCCGACATATATTCTCTTGGGGTGCTCTTTTTCGAGATGGCTACCGGTCAACTGCCTTTCAAAGCCGAAGGAATGATCGAGATGGCCATGAAGCATACCACCGCCCCGATTCCCTCGGCGAGAAGAATCAATCCCCTGATACCGTCGGTGATAGATAAAGTTATCCGGAAGATGATGGAGAAAGTTCCCGATGATCGCTTCCAGAGCCTGGAGGCGGTTATCAACGTTCTCGATGACCTTATCTTTGAGTTGCGTGTTAAGCGAATGGGTCTGAAATATGACGCCAATAAAGAAGATTCTAAAGAGCTGCTCGCCCTGAAAGAAGCAGAGGAAAAAGAGAAGAGTTTCGCTCGGGATGCCCTGGCTAAGCAGAAGAGCGTCAAGAAGGATGGTCCTGCCGGTACCGGTACGAATACAGGAACAGGTACTGGTACCAATCATAGTATCGTCGATACCCAGAATGTCAGCTCCGGCAAGAAAGTAATGGAGCCGGTCTCTAGAGGCAAAGCCCAGAATAAATCGACACAGATTCCCATGGCGGATTTGAAGGCGGCCGGCATTAAATTGCCTAAGGAAGTTGGTCCTATCAGAGAAGCCACGGTGGATGTGGAGAAAAAACTCTCCGACTCCATCACTTCCCACGCGCGCATGCCCGCCATTTCAAAAGCCGGTTCCGGCCTGGAGCCTGTGCTCAAGGAAAAATGGGTCTTCAATTCGGGAGGACCTGTGGGGTGGCGGTCTTCTCCTGTGATGGGTCAGGGAGAGCTGGCTGTTTTCCTGGGCAGCGCCGACTTTTGTCTTTACAAACTTGCCCTGGGAAGTGGAGCCGAAATCTGGAGCCATGACACCGGGGCTGCCATCATCGCAAGTCCTGTGCAGAAAGATGACACGGTGTTTGTGGTGAACGACGCCGGTTTGATGACCGCCTTAAATGTCGAGACCGGGGAAATCCGCTGGCAAAAGGATCTGGAAGGCGGCGTGGTATCCACCCCTGTGGTGGCAGGAGATAGAATTGTGGCTGCCACCAAACAGGGTCGAATATGTTGTCTGGAGACTAAATCAGGGCAAGGTGTCTGGGCCTATGATAGTGGCGCGCCGGTGGTAAGCAGTCCAAAACATTTCAGCAAAGAGCTTTTCTTCGGGACCCGGGAAAAGTCTGTTATTTGTCTTGATTTCAAGTCCGGGCATCAAAAGTGGAAAGCCTATGTCGACGGCGCGGTGGTATCAACTCCCGCTGTTTCGGTCGACAGTCTCTATGTGGGTACTCAGGAAGGCGCTTTCTATGCTCTGGATGCGGAGAGCGGTCAGCCGCTCTGGGAGTACTATGCCGATAAGAGCATTATCTCAAGTCCGATTATTTCCTTTACTTCGGTCATTTTTACCTCCCTGGACAAATGGCTCTATTGCTGCGAAAAGTATGATGGACGCTTGAAGTGGAAGTCAGCCTTGAGGGGAAGGGTACAGGCCGACTTGACCACTGTGGATAAAAATCTGGTGGCAGTCACGCGGGAAGGCTGGATGCAGTCTTTTGAAATGTCTTCCGGTAAGCTGAACTGGCAGAGAAACTTCGATTCCAGATTGGAGTCGACTCCGGTGTTCTTGAGAGACGGAATGCTTGTTGCCACCATCGACGGAAAGCTCACCTACTACTCATTTGAAAATGCAGGTGGTGGCGGCAAAGATCGAGAAGACCTGCCGAAATCCGCCTGAGCTTGTTCTGACAATTTCTCAATCGCGAATATTAGTGAGAAATCCAGAAGCTGACTCGGTCGCTGAGTATAGCGAGAAAAGCCAGTATGCTCACCACACCATTGACGGTGAAGAAAGCGGCGTTCACTCTGGATAAATCATCTTTGCTCACCAGGCTATGCTCATAGAAGAGCATGGCCAGTACTACTACGAATCCAATCCAGAAAAAGAGAGTTAGATGAAGCACCAGACCCAGTGCCATCAGGCTCGCAGAAGTGATCAGATGCAAAACTTTTGAGATGGTGAGAGCATTGCCGATGCCAAATCTGGCCGGCATGCTGAAAAGTTTCTCTTTCTGGTCGAAGGCCACATCCTGGGAAGCATAGATAATGTCGAAACCCGCTACCCAGGTCGATACAGCCAGGGCGAGCAACCAGGGCGCCGACTGTGACAGGCTACCGCCGGCTGCTATCCAGCCGCCAAGAGCAGCCCCACCTAAAGCAATCCCCAGGACGATATGGCATAGATAGGTGAATCGTTTGGTGTAAGAGTAGAAGCTCAGCCAGATTACTGCTATGGGGGAGAGCTTGAGGCATAAAGAGGGAAGCTGGCTTGCTGCTGCCAGCATCAGTCCGAAAGAGGCGATGGTAAACAGAAGAGCTGTTGACTTCTTGATTCTGCCTGCTGCCAGGGCTCTATCAGCCGTGCGAGGATTTTTTGCGTCTATCCTCATATCAATAAGCCGGTTTAATGTCATCGCCGCCGATCGGGCACCGACAAATGCGAGGATGGTAAATAGAACCGTCAGAAATGTGGGGGGCTGGGACGATGCCAGTACAAGACCGGAGAGGGCAAATGGAAGAGCAAAGACCGTATGCTCAATCTTGATCATCTCGGTCCATTCTCTAATTGTGCTCAACTGCTTGGTTTGACTCATGGTCATGATCAATATCCAGGACTATCCGTGTGGGTGTCAAAAGGTAGAGGGCTGTCTATATTTCCCACACTATAACCCGAACCTCCCTAAAATTAATAGCAATTTCGCTTGAATAATTACGTTGAAACTGGCATGATTAGCTAAAATTGCAGTAAGGAGCCTGATGCTCTAAATAGTCAAGAGGTTTGGTTCGTATGAACGTTCAAAATAATTCAGCAGGTATGCCGGAGAAGACAATCGATCTTCAGGGCGTGGCATCATTTGCAAGCCTAGTGGAAATACTTGCCCAGGAACTGGGAACCAACCCCGGAAAATTGCAAGGACAATTGCCTGAAGGACCGGATTCTTTTAACAAGCTCTCCGGAGAGCTGGACCTCAACACCAAAGGTTTTCGCCGCAAGATTACTCTCTACTCCCAGCCGGGGTCGCCTTTGACCATTCGTTTTCAGTGCGCCTGGGTCAAAGATGAGATGGGTGATGGTAGCGACTCGGTGGTGGGCGGTATCTCTGCCGACTATTATCTGGGTGGCACCGTGGATAGCATCTTGCCCCAGGGAAGGGCTCTTGCTAGATATGTGGAAGATATATTTGCTGTTATGGACAGGATGGTTACCCTGGGTCATTCACAGAAGTTAGCTTCCATGAGCATTCCTGCTTCTCAGATTGATGCTTTCGAAAAGTCGGAAGATGAACCTCTGGTCTCGCAGTTCGACGAAGCGGCCCAGCAAGCTTCTCCCCAGGCCTGATAACTCACCATAAAGAATTTTTGTATTGTGTCTCGGGTCCACGGGGATCTTGGAGACGAGTTTTGTCTCAGTTATGTAAGGCAGATTAAGATAGGCCTCCGTGACCTTTTTGCCATATTCACTCTCCAGATAGAGGATTGTTTTATCTCCCGGTGCGCCAGGGCAGGCTATTCTGTCCGGGCGTTTGCCCGTCGCTCTCTCCAGGTGGGTTTTAATTCTCTCCTCCAGGGCAAAGGAGAATCTCAAGTCCGGATCGTTTTTCTGGGCAAGTCCTGTGATCCAGAGCCTACCCAAACTATCAAGATAGCCATAGTCACCGGTTCGGTGAAAGGTTCTTCCTGCCATTCTCAAACTTCTTTTTTGATCCGGGTCTCTGGCTGATACCACATGGTCACCGCTGACAACAATCTCCCCACAGATGACCCTGTCCATATTGTGCAGAGAAGCTATCCTCATTTCCTGCCGATTCATCAGCTTATGAGAATCATCATGCAGTATCTTAATAACCAGATCTTTCAACGGATATCCGACTAGATGCCCGGCACCATCTTCGGTGAGCTTGTTATCTCTGGGGCTGGTATCGGAAAAATTCTGATGGGAGATAGGCTCCACCTCACTGGAGCCGTAGACGATTGTGAGCCGGGCTCCGGGCAGGCAGACCTTTGCTTTCTCCATGAGTTTGTGATCGACACAGCCGCCGCCGGTGAAGATTGTTCTTATTCCAGGTATCTCAACACTTTTCTTATGGCAATGCTCGACAAGCCTCTCGACCAGGGCAGGAGAGCCAAGCAGTGATGTGGCTCCTGTCTTAATAAGCTCTTCGGCAATTCTTCCGACTTCTGCTTTTCCTGGTTTCGATAAGTCTGTTGAGGAGATGACGGTGGTGGCACCATGGGCCAGGTTAGCCAGGACAAACATGGGTAAGGCGGTCAGCTCCACCGTCTCTTTTTTCATTTGTAGCTCTCTTTTAAGAACGTTCAGCTGGGTTCTCAGAAACCGGTGGGAGCGCACTATCTCTTTAGGGGAGCCGCTGGTTCCGCTGGTGAAGGTGATAAGTGCCGGGTGATCTTCTGGGACTTTGCGAGCTTCGCTCAGTACTTCTCTACCGGGTGAATTTTTAAAGCTCTTCCAGGAAGGTAGATAACCGTCCTCCAGGATTTTTACCTCTAGATCTCCGATGGAGGGAAATAGAGAGATAAGGGCTGCGGGTATGGTTGTTGCCACCACCGCTTTTAGATCGGCTGATTTAATCAGGCGATGCATGGTACTTTTTTTCATGCTCGGATCTATGAAAAGTGCGACTGCACCGGTGCGTAGAATTGCAAGAAGAGTCGAGTAGAGTGCGGTGGAGATCGGCACGAGTATAAGAACTCGATCCCCGGTCCTTACTCCCAGGTTCTCCAGTGCCATGACCTTTCTCTCTACCTCTCTTCCCAGTTCGAGGTAACTTGTCTCTTCTATATTTTCTGCCTTTCCTGTTTTTAATTCACGGAAAGCAGCATGGTCCGGTTGAATTTTTATATGTGGATCCAATAGTGTGGTTACATTCGCGTTTGCTTGAAGAACTTCTGTATCTAGCACAACCCTTCACCTCCTTCTTTGTGCAGTCTCTTTGCGTAGAGAGCATACTGACGAAATACTTGAGCACCGGATAGAGTGCTGAAACATCCTGATCTGTTATCGCTTTTATAAAGGGCATGGATTATACTTCCATAGCCTCTCTTTCGTGCTTTGTCGTGGCAGATTCGCACCAGGTTGCGCCCTATCCCCGCTCGATTTAGACTCTCTTCAGGGCATCTAGCCAGGGTCTTTATCACCAGGCAGTTGTCTCGTTTGCCACCACCTTTTCTGTCATCTATGGCGAAGAGATAGCCGACCGCTCTTCCATCTTTTTCAGCAATGAAAAGGAATTGCGGATCAATTAGAGGGAGGACGGGCTTGTACATTTCCTTAAACTCTTCCTGGGAAATGGGACTGTAGAGGAAGTTGTTTTCAAAGGCTTCAGAGGTGATTTTATAAAGTCTGCTCAACTCTCGATCAGCCTCTTCCATCCTGAAGTTTCGAATCGTAATGCCACTGGTCGCCAACTCTTTATCGTCTCCCGGGATTTTCGTGCTGGGAGGAAGAATAGAAGAGCTGTAGGTGGCGATGCTCTGGTAGCCGGCAGCGATAAAGTGTCCGGGCAAGTCCCTGGCGGTAAAGTTTTCCAGGGCAAAAGGAGGGCTGTCGAAGCCGGATGTGACCAGTCGATATTCTTTGAAGGTGTTGCCGTTTACCGGACCTACCAGATACTCTATTTTTCTATCGAGTTTTTTATTAATTGCTAGTTTCTCAATCTCTGCTTCGGCCAGATGCAATATCTCTATACCGGATGCCCTGGAGCGAGTTTTGTAGTTACCGAGGAAGGCCACCGGCAGCCCGTTGTAGGTAGGCGTGTTGCTGTACCAGACCGATACTCCCGCCAATAGCTCACCAACCCCGTCGCGAAATTCTATACGAAGGTCCTCCTGTCTATTTACGGAGGCACCGTATTTGATCATCTCTAGGGAACTTTTGCTGAGGGGCGACATTGTCTACATCCTTTTCTAACTACGTTTTTGGGGCTACTTTTCTATTTTGATTGAGCGCTAGGCGCAAGAAGTGTCTTGGACCACAGTTCTCAAACTGATTGAACTTATTTCTATTTTTGTCTGTCAGATTAGAAGAGGTATCAGTCCGAGACCGGCTCCCAGAGAAGCGAAAGAGGCTTGTTTGAACCAGCGTCCCGGTCGACTAAGGGATTTATTTTTGTCCGAATTACTCAGGTAGAACATCAGGGTCGGTATACCTATGCATATAGGAGAGAAGGCTATGTTTAGCCAAATCATGAGAGGATCCTGGCTGGCAAAGAAGAAGGGTATGCACATAAGGCACCATGCTTTGAATACGGCAAGAGAAAGAATTCTCAGCCTCAATCTGCCTCGTCTTCCTTTTGTTCTGCCGTGGGCGCGGATAAAGCCGGTCTCAAACGGCTGATGATGCATATGGGCTGTGGCAATTATGGCAGCGTGCGCAGCAAAAGCCAGGGTGTAGGGGAAGAGATAGCGGGGGTCGCTTTTCTCAATTGCCATGAAGAGCCAGAACATTCCCACCACCGCCACCGCCAGGACACCATAGATGCTGTGAAACTTTCTCAGGCTCCTGTATCTTCGAGGTAGAAGATACTTGTAGGTAAGAAAGAGCAGCACGGGGCTGAGGGTCCACAGGGGACCGCCATAGAGGTTGGCAAAGTAGGAGAACAGCACCACTCCCAGGATAGCGCTGCCGGTTAGTGTGGAGCGTTTGCGCATGGCGATGAAAACTATTGCCATGAGAGCAAGGGCGAAGAATGAGACCCTTAGTGAATGGAAGGAGAGAGCCGAGTGACTGTGTATGGCAAGGAGGCTGCCCATGGGTATGAGGAGATTGTCGAGCCCTCGCCAGGAGATACCTTCGAAAAGCATGGCGATGATTGCCACCACCAGGGAGAGGAGGACTGCATGTATCGTGGCGAAGCCACCAAAAGTGGTGGATAGTAGTAGGGTGGTGAGAAAGGCAATTAATAGAAATGCCAGGGAGCCCTCTCCTGATTTCTGTCCGTCTACTGTAAAGTACTTTCTTTTGCCGAAGTGCATGCCGATTAGAGCGGACGCGGAGTCGGCATAGGTAAGAATCGCTATGGGCGTGAGATAGAGAAACTTGTCTCCACCCGATAGATAAAATATGAGACCGACTGATAGAGGGAAAAACGTTTCGCCCAGGGACTTTCTTCCGCTGGCTTCCACTACTTTGCTCCAGCCCTGGATTCGACGTGTCTTGATGAAGGTTATAAAAGCTGTTGATACAAGGCTTAGCAAAAGCACCGGCCAGCTACTATGAAAAATCCAGGGGAAAGTAAGGGTGATAGTTCCCATGATCAGATGCAGAGCTTTTCTTACATGTTCTCGGTCGAGGTTATAGATCTTACCCAGCACTGAGAGAAGGTGAATGACCAGGGTCAAGCAGCCCATCACCAGAACCACAGAAAGCCATACAGCGGATTGATTTAACATCGGATCTTCACCTCTTTGAAAAAGGCGGTGTAGAAGAAGGTTTGATTGGAGAAGAAGAGCTTCTCTGCTTCTTCTGCCAGGGAGGTGGTTTTCAAATCATCTCCATCGATCAATTTGTTTGATCTCGGCACGAGCATGTTCCAATAAGCAAGTCGCGCTCCACCGTTGGCAGCTTCAGTCAGGGCGGCGTACAAATTCCGGTAGCCTGCCTCACTCATGTACTCGAAAATGTCGCTGAGGTTGAAGCAGTCGAACTTTGACTCCGGGTTCTCTTTTAGATAGTCTTCCAGGGAGGTATTGACTAACTCAATTTTATTTATGTTCTCTTTGATCTTCCCGTAATTCTTTTCTTGCAGCCAGAAGGGCAGAACCTCTCTGTACTCGCCAAGGAGAATCCAGTGAAGATATGGATTGCTGGCCGGATCATTGAGAACCAGGGCTTGGTGGATAGACCGCTCCAGAAATTCAGGCAGACTTCTTGATACATATTTGAAAAACTCTCTGTCTCTGCCAAGCATCCCCATAACCTGGTTGGAGAAGAACACTTTGAGCATGAGCTTCCAGGCAAAAGTGTTCCAGCGATTTTTATAAAACAGGGCTCTTTCTTCTTTGCTTTTGGGTTTTAATAGCTCTTCTACTGTCTCTTTCGAGTGTATGATCGGCAGTATTTTTTTTCTGAAAGTGGCGAAGTAGCGCTCGAATTTGCCGGCGCCGGCCAGTCCGTCTTCCACCAGGGTGATGTTATTTCTGAAGAACTCATGGGCTGACGGTGGAAGTTCTGGTTCGAGCACCTCATACAGTGCCAGTCTTTTTTCTGGGCGTGCAGGAAGAAAACCCAGAAGAGTCATCAAATCCTCTCTTCTAAGGTTTTTAATACCCGCTATCTTCAAGGCCGATAGGGCCAGTTGGGTCGGGTTTAAATCCAGGGCTACCACCTGCTCCGGAGCTTTTGCCAGAAGGCTCAAGCTGTTGTCTCCAGCCGAGGCTATGGACAGACAGCGGTCTCCTGGCTTTATCTCCAGGGCATTGAGAACCACTTCCGTGTCTTCCCAGCACTGGGAATAGCGAATATAAGAGAAATCAGCTCTGCTTTCAACTTCACTTTTGATTCTCGTCTTTTGCATTTGCACTCAGTGCTCCCGGCTTTAGTCGTCAATTTCCATTGTCCGATGAAAGCAGCCGACACAGACAGGATCGCAAACAGTATTTGAACTGTGTCAACCCGGGAACATTTTAGGCTCTTAAATATTTTTGGCTTCTTGGCTCAGGCAGCCAGGTCTTCTCGGACTTTGAGAAGGTCGACCTGACCGCTTGCTCCATCGAGGCGAACTCGATCACCTGTTTTCAGGCTCTTTGTCACTCCGGCTGCGGCCACTATCGTAGGTATGCCAAGCTCGCGGGCGACAATCGCCGTATGGGAGAGCAGACTGCCATATTCTACGACTATGCCATCGGCGGAGGAGATGGCCGTGATCCAGCCCGGGTCTGTGCGCTCGGCCACTAGAATTTTGTAGCCTTCCATCGTCTCCTTATTAGGATCCTGCATGACTTTGACCTCCCCTTCAACAATTCCGGGGCAGCAACCACGTCCTCTCCAGCCGGCTGCCTGGTTATATGCATGATCTTTTCTTGCGCCGGCGGTGCTTCTTGTTCCTGTGTGAAGCCCCCCTGTTACCTCCACCCGGTCAGGCCGAGAAGGCATATCTTGATATTTTGCGAACTCCTCTCTGCGAATTTTCGCCAGTGCGGCCAGATTCGTCATCGTGGCAGTACCTTCCACAAACCTGAGCAGCTCTTCTATCTCCAGGTAGAAGACGTCTTCGGCATGCTCCAGTCTATTGTCTGAGGCTAGATTTCTACCCAGGGCCCGGAAAATCTCCCTGACGGCGGCAAAGAGTCTTGTCCTTTCAAAGCGTAGATTCTCGCGTGCTTTTATCCGTGCTCTAGCCTGGTGCAGAATCGCTTTAAAAACTATTAGTTTGAGGGGATTTTTTACCAGGCAGTCGGTCATATGTTTTTCCGCGGCAGCTCTTTCTGTTTGGGGCGAGACATTGCCTGCTCCGGCTCTGCTCCCCATGGCAAGGAGAGAGCCTGCAAGGAGACCAGGATTGTCGTTCAAAGTTGTCGACTCTAGCTTTAGCTCTCCGGCAGAACGGCTCCCGAAGCGGTCTAGATATTGCAGATAGAGGTTTTTAAACTGGGGGAAAGACCTCAGTCTTTGCTCCAGGGTCGCCCTGTCTGTTTTATTGGTGAACCTTTCGAGAATGCCTTTCAGGGCATGATCTCTTTCTACCAGGGCATTCATCTCTTTGAGCATGCGGGTCGGCTCGGTTGAGACAATGCCCGATTCTCCACACAAGAGCTTATTGTGTATACCTGGCTCTGAAAGCCAGGATTCGGACAATTTCTTCAAGAGCCCATAGAAAATCATGGCAAAGAAATCGTTTACTATGGGCGCGTCCCATTTTGTAAGCAGGTCTTTTTCAAGCTCTCGATAGAGGGCGACTAGTCTGGCATTGTCCACTTTCTTGCCCCGAAGCTCTTTTTCCTTTACCCGGGTAAGACTTTTATTCAGCCTCGATTGAAACGCTTCTGTGGAGTGGTTGAGAGTGACAAAAGCGATTAGAAGTCCCTGTAGCGAGACAATCAAACTCCAGGCTGATTTAATCGGAGAGTCAGCTTTTTTATGCCTCTCATCCGGTGGCAGCTTGTCTGCTATGCCATCTTTGAGACCCATCATCTCTTCCATGAAACTTTGATTGACTTCATATCCGGGAAAGAGCTTGAGAAGCCTGTACCAGTTGATCAAATTGTAGTATATTCGCCCGTCTATCAAACCCAGCATGCGGGGAAAGATTTGCCGGTTCGCCTCTATGACCTCCGGTCTTACCCCCATCAGCAAGGCAAATTGTTTGTAGACGTTTTCGTAAGCTTGTCTGGCGAAAGAGAAAGTTAAGGGCGTGGTCACACCCGGATAGCTCTCACCGATATTGCTGTTGTCGAATATGTCTACATTGGCCATGTCTCCTTGTAGGGTAGTTATGTTTCTTGATTGGACAATGTACAGTCTGTTGTTTTCAAATGCCCATTCCACATCCTGGGGATGGGAAAACAGATTCCCCAGAGACATCACCGCCTTTTCAATCTGTTTGATCTGCCAGACTGTCAGGGCGCCATCGTCCTCCTCGTAACTGGTTACTTTGCCCCGGGTTAGTTCGTACTGGCTTCCGTTTACCGTACCATTGACCAGATCTTCCGCAGTTCCAGATACAGAGTTGATTGTGATTTTATCCTGGCTGCCGCTGAGAATATCAGCACCAAATGCGACACCGGAGCGCTCTGCGTTGATCATCACTTGTATTATTACCGCCGGCAGATCTTGCATGGTATCAAGTCCATGCATCTTTCGATACTCTGTCACCTGATCTTTGTAATTGGAAGACCAGACTCGGATGACATGGACGGCAAGCTCCTCAGGCTTCACTCTAAGGTAGGATTCTAGCTGACCGGCATAGGATCTGGACTCACCATCTTCATCGAGAGCGGACGAGCGCACGGCGAATGCTTCGGCGCATACACCTTCCAATTCAAGCTTCTCCAGAACATAGGTCTGTAACTTTTCCACAAATTGAGAGTCATTTTCCAGGGAGCCCAGAAAGATAAGCATCGCCTCCCTGTCCAGGTCGTCGATACAAAGAGTATCAGGGCAGAGAGTCTCCGCATCTTTAGCTTCTCCGGCAGGCACCGAAGGCATCAATTCATCCAGGCTTTCTTTCAGGAGTTCGTTCAGGCAATCGGGTTCAAGGACCAGGAAAGCGGGAACCAGGTGATTGCCCGAATCCCCGATGATTTTTAAGTTGTATGCTTTTCCGCCTAATTCTTTTCTTGTTTTCATAGTACTCACCGATTCTTTTGACTCAGACAATATGGTTCAAGACCAGGGGGATGACACCGACCATCAGATAGACGGCAAGGGTCCAGATGCCCGATATGGACTCGATTCTTTTGGACCATTTTTTCGAGCCGCTCGAGATGAAGCTGAGCCCCGCCCAGAGACAGAAGACAAAGAGAAGCGAGCCCAGGAAAGCTGTCTGGAAGCCGAATCCTACCTGGGCGGCTGTTATTGTCGCCATCACCAGAGAGGAGAACACCGTGGTTAGCCATATTAGAACAGCATTCTTTACTCCCCAGCAATTGCTGTAGGTTTTGGCTCCTTCTATCTCTTCTTCCGGGGCTTTGATTTTTCTGCCTATTTCAATGATCATACCTAGCTTAAAGCTGGTTCCGAAAAAATAGAGTAGAGCTTGACCCGGCTCTATATTCAGTACCATCCAGTGGCAGGCGGTGATGAATAAATCCGTGAAGAAGAGAATGCCCATATGGGAGAGCATATAAAGCACAGGATGTTTAGATAACCACTCGCCGACAAAAAACTCATTGTGCATCAAATAGAGATAGACCCAGATGGCGAACAAAGGAAGGGTCAGCACCGGTCCTGCTTTTAGAACGATGACCAGCTGAATCAATCCTATGACAAGACCGAGATTCTTCAAGGAATCCAGGTCGATAAGCCCCCGGGGAACCGGCCTGTCCGGATGGTGAATTCGGTCGAATTCAGCGTCTTTCACCTCATCGGAAATGCGCAGTTGCATAAAGACTAGCAAGGCAACTGAAAACGCCGTTAGAAACATATTCAGGTTTGGAAACGTTTCTCTGCCGTTCACCATGTAGGAGAGCGCCAGGCCGGAAGCGGCAAAAGCTGCCACCAATGGCGTGTACTGAAGCAGAGGAAAGCGCTCCTTCTGATACTGCATCCATGGACCGATAGTTGTTTCTGGGGTTTTCATCGTCGCTCCGTCACCAAATCACAAGGATCCCGGAAGAAGCAAGTTGCTCTTCCTCGAAGATCTCTTTAGCTAACTGTTTCGGCAGGCTAATATCAGCGCTGCCATTCTAATTGTAGGTTTGGGAGCTGGAAAAGTTTCCGGGAACAAACAGTTCTTTCACTGTGGGAATTTATGGATTAGAGTTCCAGGCGTCTTTTTTCGGCTTTGGAATATAGGCGTATATAGATTGCAAAAGTCCCAGCGCGATCATATCCACCAACAGCGCCGTACCACCATAGCTGAGGAAAGGCAAAGGAACGCCG
>MDTD01162739.1_pt1 | contig 17288 bp, 14 predicted proteins | sample 811221 | NCBI WGS metagenome assembly MDTD01 (sample SAMN05326646, study PRJNA326480) | marine metagenome | isolation source: seawater | place: Pacific Ocean: South West | collected 2011 | reverse complement strand
ACTAGAAAAATTCCATTTAACTTTTCGATCTAATGAGTAGCTGCCATATATAAAAACTCTGTCTTCATTATCTGAAATGAATTTTGAAACTCCATGATATGAGTCAGGGGTAGACATAAAAAAGAAAAGTTGACCACTTTTTGGTGAAAATTTATCTACCAACCTGACTTTTTTGTCATCAGGAAATCTTTTCAAATCATCAAAGATTTTGTTGTCATCAAGATATTCATATACCTCGAATTCCCCACCCATTTTTTTATCGATTGTATTAAGATATAATAGAAATGAAACTATTCGTGTGTCTCTATCTCTATGCGCTTTTCTAAAATAACCTTTTTTTGAAGTTGAAAAATCAATATCTAGATTTACAGTTTTTTCAAAAAATTTTGATATGATTGAACTTCGTCTAAAGATTTTTAATAAATTAAATTTTTGCTCACCAAAATTTTTTTTTGAGTACTTAAATTCTTCAATTTCAGGTTTCCACGTATTATTACTTTTTACAAAATCAAGTCTCTCCCTCATAAGTTTATAAAAATTTTCATTATTCAATATGTTATAAAGAGTGCTCAAATTTTTAAATTTCTTGAGATATTCATGGAAATTTTTTGATCCTTTATTTACCCTATATCGTCCACTCATCACCAAATCATCATAATTATTTATTAATGAAATTTCATCAAAAATTTTTTTACAATCATCATGATTTAAAAAATTGTCTACAAAACCTATAGGGTAGGGAGCCGTTACTTTTTGAATATCAGAACTATCAATTTCTAATTTCATAATAAATATTTACTATCATATTAAAACCAATTAATATACATTTTTAGCATTAGTTAATTATAATTTTAATTTAAAATATCAGTGATTAGTTTTTTTATACCTATCAGAAAAGGCAGTAAAAGAGTTAAAGATAAGAATATTAAACCTCTTCCAGGATATAAATTTGGTGTTACAGAATTAAAAATTAACCAACTTGTTCGATTAAGAAAATTACTAAAAAAACAAAAAAAAAATAATTTGAACAAATTTGAATTTGTAGTTTCAACTGACTGCCTAAGAACTAAAAAATACCTACGAAAATTTAGATGGTTAAAAATTCATAACAGACAAAGGAGTCTAGCTACAGACGATAGTTTAGATTTACTAATAAAAGAAGTTTCTAAAATTTGCATGGGTAAATATATTTTATGGACACATGTTACAAGCCCTTTTTTTAATGAAAGCGATTATTTGGATTTTTTAATAAAGTTTTTTAAAAACAAAAATAAAAAAAATAAAAGCGCATTTAGTGCAGATATAATTAATAAATTTATTTTTAGTAAAAAAATTGGATGGGTATCTCACGATATAAATAAGAAAAAATGGCCAAGAACGCAAGATCTTAACAACCTTTATGTAGCAAATAGTGCTGCGTTTATTGCCGAAAGAGAGGTTTATAAAAAAAATAAAGACAGGCTATGTAAGAATACTTTTCCAATTTTGAGTAGAGATATTTCTGGCTTTGATCTCGATAACAAAAAAGACTTTCAACGTTTAAGACAAATTTTTAAAAAAAATTAGCTTACCTTAGAGACTAAGTTCAAAATCTCATTGCTAAGATTATTATTGTTAAAAGCAAAATTCTCCAAAAACTTTTCTCGAGCACTTTTCACTCGTTTATCATTCCACCATCCATTCATTTGTTTCCAGTTTTTATTGATAAAGAATGATGCTTTTTTTGCAGAAGTAAAAATCATGTGATTTCTTTTCAAAATTTTTAATTGGTCCACTGTAAATTTATCGTTCGCATCAAAATTTTGGATAATTAAGATAGATGGTATATCATTTATCATACTTTCTAAGAAAGAACTTCCGAAATAAGTGTGAATTGAAAGTCTAAAATCTTTTGAAAAAAAATTCTCGCCTGGAACAAATTTAATCAATCTATCTCCAAATTTTTGTTTAAGTAAATCATGATATTTATTTTCAGAAATATGCATTTTTAAAAATAAATTCTTTTTAATTTGATCATTAAGATTTTTATAAAATAAAAAAAGGTTATCTTTTAGTAATTTTTTTGGCTTGAATATGGTGCTTGAGTCAAGAGATCTATGAAAGTCTGATAATTTTGGTAGAGAAATAATACATTTTTTATTTACTTTTTTTTTTAAATTATATTTCTTTTTTGAGAAACCAAATATAAAATTTTTTTTTGAGCCTCTTTTTCCCCATGACAAATAATAATTTGCAATTTTCATTTCAAATTCTCTAGAAAAATGTTCCTTTAAAGTCCAATAATTTCCTCCATGCTGAGCTATTAATAATTTGCCATTATTTTCTTTTATTTGCGCTGCCAGAAATCTTAATGGGTCATCAAAATATTCAACATAAAGTAGTTTTGTATTTGAATAATTTTTTTTTATATAATTATATAAAACTTTAAAGTTTTCTAAATAATTTGTAGGCAATAAATTAATCATTAACAAAAAAATAAGTTTTTGTTCATCTTTAAAATTTTTATTATTGAATAATTTTCGTCTTAAATCGAAGTCTATTTTATAATTTATTTCTAGATTTATCTTAAATTTTTTAAATATAGAATATAATTTAATTTTTGAAATTAAACCTTTGCTACCAACATTACAAACTTTTGTATTTTTTTTAAAAGAAAATATTATGTTTAAAATTTTCTCAAAAAAATAATTTAATATATAATTTATGGATTTATTTTTTTCAAAGTCCTTGGTTAATTTAAAAAATTTTTCGAAATATATTTTTTTCTTTTGAGGAAAATAATGTTCTATTATCTTTGCGTGAATATATTCATGTAAAAATTCAAAATAAGACGAGTCTGCTGCAGAGTTTACTCTTAAATCTTCATATGACCTTATTTTAGGAACGTGTTTTATTAATTTAAAAGTTTTTATTCTTTTAAAACTTTTAATACATTCTTTTCTCTCGTAGTAAATGTACAAAATTTGAAATATGTAATTGCTTAATATAATTTCCCAGTATTTTTCAGAAAATTTTACATTGTGATGTTCGTTTAAAATAGAGTGAAAAATTTTTAAGAACTTTTTATGTTCTTTTTTTAAAAAATTAAATTTCATCTGGTAGTACTTAGAATTTTCCCAAGGATGGGTTTTCTGCATTAAATTACTTAATGAATTTGATTTCATGTGATATTAAAAATATTATTTAGACTCATTATTTAAATTTACTTTACTAACTATAGCACAAATGATAGATTGTTCAAATATTGAACAATATAAAAATGAATATTAAAAAAAATTATTGGATAGGAAAACATGGACCAATGATGATTGCAGAAATTGGTGCAAATCATGAGGGAAATTTTAGTAGCGCTAAAAAATTAGTAAAGCTTGCCATTAAGGCGAATGTGGATGTAATCAAGTTTCAACTTTATACTGGCGAAGGGATAGTAAATAAAAAAATTTCTGAGGATAGATATAATCACTTTAAGAAATTTGAACTTAATAAATCACAACATATTTATCTTGCAAAAATGGTCAAAGAAAGCGGCATTAAATACTCTGCCTCAGTTTGGGATATAAAAATGATTGAATGGATCGATAAGTTTATAGATTTCTATAAAATTGGATCTGGGGATCTTACAGCTTATCCGGTACTTGATGAAATTGCAAAAAAAAGAAAGCCCATTTTGCTTTCAACGGGTCTTTCAAACTTAAATGAAATAAAAAACACTATTAATTATTTAAAAAAAATTGATAAATTTTATCGAAACAGAAATAACTTAGCTTTGCTACAATGTACATCATCATATCCTTGTGATGAAAAGGAATTAAATTTAAATACCATTAATTTTTTAAAGAAGAGAACTGGTTTATCAGTAGGATTTTCCGATCATTCTGAGGGGCAATTGGCCATTCTAGCGGCATACCTTTTAGGTTCAGAAATTATGGAATTTCATTTTACTGATACCAGAAAGGGAAGAAAATTTAGAGACCATAAAGTGTCATTGACCTCTAAAGAAGTGCTTATTCTTAACGAGCAAATTAAAAGAATAACCGTCATGAAAGGTCAAAAAATAAAAAAAATGACTAATTCTGAAAAGTTAAGCAAAAATTCAATATCATTTAGACGTGGAATTTTTCCGGCAAGAAATATTAAAGCTGGTGAAACTATAAAAAAAGATGATCTAATATGCTTAAGACCTAATATTGGATTGGATGCCCGCAATATAAAAAAATTTTAAACAAAAAATTTAATAAAGACTTAAAAAAACTGCAAATTATAAAATAATTGAAATTTTAATTTTTTAAATAATTTAATAAATTTTTGGTAACGTTTTTACTTCCTAAACAAATAACGTCACTTGCCTCAAATACAGAATCAAAGTCTTTTTTATAAATATTTCTTTTAATTATCTTTTTTAATTCTTTAAAATTATTTATTCTTAATTTTTTTAAGCTTGGCAAATGAGAGAAAAAAGTTGTAGCTACGTCATTGGGATCTACAAAAAAAGCAATTTTTTTTAAGGCTTGAGCCTCTAAAACCATAGTTGAACAATAAGAAAATGCGATAGAACTATTTAACAAATAATCGTAACTACTTAAATTTTTATCACCATAAATTGACTTTTTAATCTTAGAGTTCATAAATATTCTTTCTTCAATTTTATCGCCTTTAAATGTTTCATGATGTTTATATTCGATATTGAGATCAGGATTTAACTTTGAAATTTCTACCATCCATTTTAAGAAAATATAATAACCATCTTTTATTTTGTTTGAGGTATCAATCCATTTCGTAGGATTTACTCCAAGTATTAAAATATCAATTTTTTTATTTTTTTCTATTTTACGTTTTTGATTAAGTTCATATTCCATTCTTAAAGAGCCAATCGGCTTTATTTTATTAATTTTACCACCTAATCTTAATAATTTACTCTTTGTTTCGTAACTTTTTCCAAAGGAAAGTAAATGATCCAAATCACTATAACTACTAATAGTACTTTCAATTATGTGAGATTGTATAGTAATCACTTTATTACCTCCAGATTTTTTAAATATATAGTTTCTGATAGGACAACTTAAATATATTCTGTTGTGAATTAAATATTTTGAACGGATATAAGAATATTTACTTAAATTTTTAGCGTAAGAATAACTTAGACTAAAAAAAATACTTAGAAAATTTTTATTAGTTTTTACGCTTAAAAAAAAATATTTTTTTATCAACTTAAATAACTCACCTATAGAGAATATATTACTTTTATAAGGTATAAATAATTCATGAATGTTCCTAACATAATGATTATTTAAAAAAAAAATTTTATTTAACAATAAACAAATATTAGAATTTTTTTTAATCAAATTTTTATAGATATTTAATGTTCGTGTACTTTCAACATTTTCTATTAAAATAGATTTTTTTATTTTTTCTTTCTTGGAATTAGAGCTAAAAAAAATTAATAATAAAATAAAAACAAAAAATTTGACACAAACTTTTAAATTAAACAAAATATTTAAAAATTTCGATTTGTTTGATTTGAACTGAAAAGTTTTAAAATTAAATTCTTTGAATAAAATTTGTTTAACTTTTTGCTCTATTATTTTATCAGGTAGATTAATTATTTTAGAGATATCTTTTACGAAATTTTTGTTATCTTTGTAATTTACTGATTTATCAATAATTTTGATTAAATACTCAACATTCTTCCCTGAGTCGATCCCTCTTTTTTTTGAAATTGAAGCCAAAATCATAAGTTAATTTACAATAAAGAAATAATTAGTTCAACTATTGAACAAAATACTTTACTGTTCAATGAATGAACTATAATATATCTAAATGAAAAATACAGAAGATCACTTAAAAGTTTTAACAAAAATTAACACAGAAAAAAAAGTCTCTCAAAGATTGTTATCTAGAGAATTGGGCATGAGTTTAGGAAAAATTAATTATTGTTTAAAAGAGTTAAAAAAAAAGGGTCTTATCAAAATTGGTAATTTCAGTAGGAGCGATCAAAAAATCAAATATCTATACGTTTTAACACCAAAGGGCATTAAAGAGAAAACTAAAATAACAATAAAGTTTATGAAACAAAAAATGGAAGAATATGAAAGTCTAAAAAAAAATTTAGAAAATAAATAAAAATGAGACTAATTTTCAATCTTTTACCGTTGTTAAACTTTGAGCAAAAAAAAAGTTTTTTAATATTATTTTTTTTAACATTTTTCACAGTATTTCTAGAAGTTGTGAGTATTGGCTCAATAGTGCCGGTAGTTTTATTTTTTCTAGGAGAACAATTAATAAATGTAAAATTTTTTTTTTCTTTTAGTAGTGATTTCTTAACTAATTTCAGTGATGAAGAAATTATTAAATATATTCTTATTTTTATTTTTTTTGCATTCTTATTAAAAAATTTACTATTAATTTATGTAGTTTTTTTAGAAAGTAGAATTTCGTGGAGTATTGAATTTTTTTTCAGAAAAAAACTATTTAAAAAATTTTTAAAAGAAAACTTAGATTACCATTCAAAGAACGATTCAAGTTTTAAAATTAATATGATTTACAAAGAGTGTTCATATATTTTTCATGGTATTTTAAACTTTATTATAATAACAACTGAAATAGTATTTTCGTCAGCTATTTTTGCTTTACTATTATTTTATTATCCGGAAGTTTTCTTGGTTTTGTTTTTTTTAATTTTATTTACAATATTCTTTTATAACCAGTTTACAAAAAAAAGACTCAAAGATTTATCAAAACAACGTCAATTAGGGGATCAACTTTTAATAAAAAGAATTCATAATGGCATCAATGGTATTAGAGAAATGAAGATTTATAACACTCAACAAAAATTTTTAAGCGACTTTACAAAAAATACTTTTGAATTATTTAATGTTTCAAGATTATTGCAAGCGTTAGTCAAAATTCCAAAAATTATTCTTGAAATTTCAATAATCACAGGTCTATTTTTTGTTGTAGGGGTTTTTATTTATTTAGGTAATCCACCTCAGTCGATACTAGCTTTGCTAAGTTTACTGGTTGTTTCTGCTATTAGAGTTTTACCCTCTGTATTAAGACTATACAACAGCTATCAAGCGTTAAAAATAGCTAAACCCTCTTTCGAGCTAATTACCAATCAATTAAAAAAGGATATGGTTTTGCAAGAATCTAACAATAATATAGACAAGAAAAATCAAATAAATTTTGACTTTATCGAACTTAAAAATGTGAAGTATTCAATTCCAGAAAATAATAGGACACTATTTGATAATGTAAATTTAATAATAAAAAAAAATGAGATTACTGGCATTAAAGGTGAAAGTGGTGTTGGAAAGAGCACTTTAATTGACATACTCTCAACATTTAAAAAGCCAACGCATGGATCTATTTTAGCCGGAAATTTAAATATTCATGAACATTCCTCATCATGGCAAAAAAAAATAAGTTACGTCCCACAAGAAATTTTTTTATTGGATGACACGGTTTATATGAATATTTGTTTCAAAGATAAATCGACGATCGATTTTAAGAAATTTACAGAATGTTGTAAAAAAGCCGAGATACAAAAATTTATTGAAGAGCTGCCTAACGGTATAGACACCGTTATTGGTGAAGCAGGGTCAAAGCTTTCGCAGGGTCAAAAGCAAAGATTAGGCATTGCTCGTGCCTTATATCACGATCCGCAAATATTAATAATGGACGAGGCAACAAATGCTTTGGATAAAGAAACTGAAGAAAAAGTTATGCAAATAATAAAGAAAATTAGCGGTAATGTTACAACTATTATTGTTTCTCACAGTGATAAACCATTAGGATTTTGTAACAAGGTTTTTGAAATTAAAAATCAAGAAATCAATAATTTAAAATGAAAATAAAAGCTTTACAGTTCAATAATTGAACGATATAGAAAATATATGAAAAAAATTGTTATAACAGGTGGGTCCGGTTTCATTGGTAGCCACATTGCAGAGAGACTTGCTAAAAAAAATCATGTAACAGTTGTAGATCTGTGGGAGTCGGATGAAATAGTAAATCTTAAAAAAACCAATAATAACACCAAGTTTATAAAGCTAGATGTGACAGATACGGAAAAGTTTGAGAAAATTTTATCTGAAAATGATCATATTATCCACTTAGCAGCAATACTGGGCACCTCCGAAACTATTACAACTTATGATGTCGAAGATGTTGTAAGAACAAATATTCTGGGTACTACAAAAATTTTAAAATTATGTAAAAAATATAAATATAAAAAAGTTATTGTTCCTACTACTCCAGATGTAACGTGGCTAAATCCATACAAAATTACAAAGCAAGCTGTTGAGAGATTAGTTCAACTTTTTAATCAGGAATATGATTTAAATTCCGTTTGTTTAAAATTAGGAAATATTTATGGTCCCAGGGAAAGATGGTTAGAAGCAAACTTTAATGCTCCGTTTAATTATCAAAAAATTATACCCTCTTTCATAATGGATAATCTCATGGGAAAAAGTATTACTATCTATGGTGATGGTAATCAAAAATCAGAATATATTTACGTAGAAGATGTTGTTGAAAGTTTTGAAAGAGCAATTAATTTTGAGAAAAAATTTACAACAGAAGTAATTCATATTGGAAGTGGCCAAAACCAATCTGTATTAGATATTATTTCTGCTTTAGAAAAAGTATGGAATAAAAAATTGAATAAGAAGTTTGTTGATATGAGGCCAGGTGAACACAAGATTTCTATTAATTTAAACCCAACTCCTCTTAAAAAGATATTGAATTATAGTTTACAATGGAATTTAGAAAATGGATTAAAAAAAACAATTCCCTATTATGTAAAAGAATTTGAAAAGTCTAGATGAATGCAAAGGTAACAATCTACATTACCAATTATAATTACGCGAAATACATAAAAAAATCATTAGAAAGTTGTCTCAATCAAAGTTTTAAAGATTTGGAAATAATTGTAATTGACGATGGATCTACTGATAAATCAAAATCTATAATAAATAAATACTCAAAAGACTCCTCATCAGTAACCGCAATATTTCAAAAAAATTTAGGATTAATAAAGTCATGTAATAGAGCATTGTACGCTGCCAAGGGAAAATATATTTTAAGACTTGATGCAGATGATTGGTTACATCCAAACGCTATTGAAATCATGTATAACTATCTAGAAAAAAATAAAAAAGCAGAATTTGTATTTCCTGACTACTATGAAGTTGATTATAAAGGAAAAATTTTTTCTCATATCAAAAGACATGACTTTAAATCCGTGAAATTGTACGATCAACCGGCTCATGGTGCTTGCGCTTTATTTAGGGTTTCTACTTTAAAATTGAATGGAGGCTATGATGAGAAATTTAACTGTCAGGATGGGGTTGATATATGGTTAAGATTTCAGAAAAAATATCAAATTCATAATATAAATTTACCCTTATTTTATTATAGAAAACATCCTGTTAGCCTAACCACAAATAGTCAAAAAATACTCAAAAACAGAACAAAAATCTTTTTTAAGAATAATATTTCTACTAGAAAGATAAAAGTTGTTGGATTTATTCCAATAAGGGGACTAAAGTATGATTCCAATTCACCAGAATTTAAGACTTTGGGTGGAAAAAAATTAATCGATTGGTCAATTAATAATTTATTTAAATCAAAAATTATAGACGAAATTATAATTTCAAGTCCTGACGTAAATGTCCTTAATTATGTAAAAAAAAAGAAAAATAACAGACTTATAACACTTAAAAGATCTTCTTCTTTAGCGTCGTCAAACGTCATGATAGATCAATCAATAAACCAGGCAATAAAATATTATAGGAACAAAAAGAAAATTTCCCCCAACTATATTTTGGTTTCTAAGCTCAGTTGCCCTTTTATTGACCCAAGACATTTTGATAATTCAATAAATGCAATGCAAATTTATGATTTAGAAATATTATTTGGAGTAAAAAAAATAAACAAGTATCTCTTTAAGCATAACGGAAAATCTTTAAAAGCTTTGAGAAACATAGATGTTAACTACTATAATCTAGAAAAAAAATCTAAATTTTTGTTAAGAATGGAAAATGAGGAGATATATTCTGAGGCTGGTAATTTTATAGTTTATAAAAATTTAAGAAATAAAATTGGTGATTATAGCTCAGCTAAAATAGGACACGAAATTCTAGATAATTTATCAGCTTTCGAGCTTAATTCAGCTCTAAATTGGGATTTAGCTGAAATTATTGCAAGAAAGCTTAAGTATTTCAAATTAAAAATTTAAATGATTAAAAAAAATAGAAAAGTTTTAGGAGTAATTCTAGCAAGATCTGGCTCAAAAGGAATTAAAAATAAGAATATAAAAGAACTTTGTGGACATCCTCTAATTAGTTATTCTATTTATGCAGGTCTTAATTCAAAATTGATATCTAAATTAATTGTTTCAACCGACAGCAAAAAAATTGCAAAAATTTCAGAGTCTTACGGTGCAAATGTTCCCTTTTTAAGGAAGAAAATTTTATCTAGAGATAAAGTACCATCTAAAGATGCTCTTAAAGACGCTGTTCTAAATGCTGAGAAAATCTATAAACAAAAATTTGATTATATAATTGAAATACCTGCTGTAGCACCTCTAAGAACCAAAATTGACATTGATAAAACTCTTAAAATTTTATTTTCAAACAAATATGACTCGGTAATTAGTTTTACAAGAGTATTTGATAAACATCCATTAAGAATGAAAAAAATTAATAGCAAGGGCTTAATAGATCATTACGACTCAAAAAAACCTGAAAATGAAATCTCCAGAAGACAAGATTTTTCAAAATGTTTTATAAGAAATGGGGCAATTTATTCAATGAAAAGAGAAACTATTATTATAAAAAACTCGAGAATGGGAGATAAAATTAAACCTTATATTATGAATGAAATAAAGTCGGTAAATATAGATCAAATTACAGATTTTTACACCTGCGAAAAACTAATAGAAAAAGGACTTTGTCAAAACTTTCCTTCACTAATTTTTAACAATTCCAAAAATCAAAAACCTACAATAATTGTAAAAAATAAAAATTTTAATTTTTTTTTAGCTGCATATCCAAAAACTATTTTTGATATGAGTAATAAAGATTTATTTTTAAAAAATATAAATGAAATACACTGTGACATATCTCAATTTAATATAATTAATGAAAAACTAAAAAAAAAAATAATAGCAATCTTAGTGCCGACTGATGGCTTAAAAAAATTAAACTTAAAAATATTAAACCAATTTAAAAATTTAAGATATATTATATCACCTTCAACAGGACTTACCCATGTCGATTCTAATTACACTAAAGAGAATAAAATTAAGACTATAAATTTAGAAAACATAGAGGATACTAAAAATATCAAAGCATCCTCAGAATTTTGTTTGTTGATGGTTTTAGCTTCTTTGAGAAATTATAAAGAGTCTCTAGAAGTAGTTAAATCTGGTAATTGGAGAAATTTTGAAAAAAGAATAAGAAGTAGAGAAATAAATAGTTTAAGATTTGGCTTTTTGGGCTTCGGAAGAATAGGAAATAATGTATCAAAAACTCTTTTTAATTTAGGAGGAAAAATATCTTACTATGACCCTTACGTAAATTGTAAAAAAAAATATTTCAGAAGAGAAAAAAATCTCAAAAAATTTTTTAATAATTTAGATTTTTTAATAATTTCGGCTAGATTAAATAAACAAACTAAATTTATAATAAATTCTTCATCAATAAAATTTTTAAAAAAAGGCGTAAAAATTATTAATATATCGAGAGGTGAGTTGGTAGATGAAAAAACAATTTTGAATAATTTAAGAAAAAAAAAAAATTGGATCTTATTATACAGATGTAGTTAGTAATGAGGAAACAATATTGAAAAATAAAAATATGTTAGTTCAATCATCTAAAAATTTTACAAATATTTCAATAACACCTCATGTAGGCGGATTAACTTACGAGTCAGAAGTAAAAGCTGTAAATAGAATTTTATATAAATTTAAAAGTGAATATACTAAAAATTTGAATTAACCAAAATAAATGGAAAAAAGAATTAATATATTAGATTGCACATTCAGAGATGGTGGTTATTACAATAATTGGGATTTCGACCTTAGTTTAGGTAGAAAATATTTAAAACTAATGAATGACATTGGAGTCAGGTTTGTTGAAATTGGATTTAGGACATTAGATACTAATTCGTCCAAAGGAATATTTGCCCATTCACAAATCGAAATTTTAAATAAATTAAAAATACCTAATAAAATAAATATTGGAGTAATGGTAAATGCCTCAGAATTTATTAATTCAAAAGAAGAAAACATTAAAATTTGTAAAAAATATTTTACCAAAAATTATTTAAGGAAAATTAAATTTATTAGATTTGCATGTCATCATGATGAAATTTACAAATTGAAAAAAGTTTTTGATTGGTTTTGTAAAAAAGGATTAATTGTTTTTGTAAATATAATGCAAATATCTGAGATTAAATTTGAAAAAATTAAAGAGATTTGCAACTATCTTGCTAAACTAAATATTCAAGGAATTTATCTAGCAGATAGTCTTGGTTCTTTAATGCCAAAACAATCAAAAAAAATATTTTATTTATTCAAAAAAAATTGGAGCAAAGATCTGGGTTTACATGCACATAACAATTTAAGCTTGGCTCTAAAAAATAGTGAACTAGCAATAGATAACGGTTTTCAGTGGATTGACTGTACAGTTATGGGAATGGGTAGAGGTCCAGGGAATACTTTAACAGAAGAAATATACAAAAAGTGGATAAGGGTTAAATATTTTAATAAATTGCTCTCAAATTTTATTCAAAAAGATTTCAATAAATTGAAGAAAAAATATAAATGGGGAACAAACAAATTTTATAGATTTGCAGCTAAAAATAAAATTCATCCATCTTACATTCAAAAAATGCTAAGCGACAAAAGATATTTGAAAAAGGATTATGGTAAAATGTTAATGATATTAAAGAAACAAGAGACAAGAAAATTTAACCCTCTGAAAATTATTACAGAAAAAAATACTTATAATTTAAATCCTTATGGAAAATGGAAACCAAGAAGTGACCTGAGAAATAGAAAAATATTAATTCTTGGTTCGGGAAGCTTAATAAAAGAAAAGAAAGATGAAATCGTGAAATTTATTAAGAAAAACAAAACATTAGTAATTGTTTTAAACACCAATCAATTTCTACCAGAATCGAAAATTGATTACAGAGTAGTTTGTCATCCTAATAGAATTATTTCTGACAGCTTTTTCTATAAAAATAACCAGTCCAATTTAATCACTCCTTTTTCAATGATGGATAAAAATTTAAGAAAATTACTTTTTTCAAATAATAAAAAGATTTTTGACTTTGGGTTAAAAATTACATCTAATAAAAATCTTTTGATCAGAGAAAATTATTGCCAGTTCAATATTCCATTAGCAATTGTTTACTCTATATCTGTTTGTATTTCTGGTAAAGCTAACAAAATTTTTCTTGCTGGTTTTGATGGCTATAAACAAAATGATCCAGCTAAAGATGAGTCCTTTATTTTTTTTAAAAATTTAAACAAAAAAATTAAAAATAGAATAAGTTTTTTAACAAAATCGACCTATGTTTAAGAATTAAAGATTACCTAAAAAGGAAAATTATTTATGAATATCTCAATTTTAATTCCGGCACGTTATAACTCGTCTCGATTTAAAGGCAAACCTCTAAAGAAAATTTTTGGAAAAGAAATGGTTATTAGAGTTGCAGAGCAATGTGCAAAAGCTGTTAATAAAAAAAATATATTTATAGTCACTGACAGCCCAAAAATTAAAAGAGTAGCGAAAGATAATAATTTTAATGTGATCATGAGTCCCAAATATTTGAGCACAGGAACAGATAGAATTGCCTATGCAGCGAAAAAGTTAAAATCAAAGATATTTATTAATGTTCAAGGAGACGAGCCTTTGATTAAGCCTAGAGACATAAAAAAGATAATAAAAGAAAAAAAAAAATATTTTAATTATGTTATTTGTGGTTACGCTGATGAAAAAAATTTCTCTAAAGTAAAAGATAAAAATACAATCAAAGTAGTTATGACTAAAAATAATGATTTAATTTACTTTTCCCGTTCTGTTATACCAGGAAAAAAAAAATTAAATCATATCACTTTTAAAAAACAAGTTTGTATTTATGCTTTTTCTAGAAAACAATTACAAATCTTCTCAAGAAGCAAAAGATCAAGTCTAGAAAGCATTGAAGATATAGAATTGCTTAGATTTATTGACTTAGATGTTAAAATAAAGCTTGTAAAAGTTTCACCATCGATATCCGTTGATATTCCAAAGAATTTAATTGAAGTAGAAAAATATTTATCTATGAGAAAAAATAATTAAATATTATGTATGATCAAAATAATTTAAAAAAATTAAAAATTGAACAAGTTTCAACACTAAATAAAATTAAAAATACTCATCTCTACTTCCAAAAAAAAAAATTTAAAAACTCATTTGATCTACCAGTTTACATTACCAAGACAGGTGATTCTTTTGGTAATTTATATTCTAACTATTTAGCTAAAGATAAAATTATTTTTTTTAAAAGTTTATATATTATTATTAAAAATTTATTTTCGATATGCTATTTGATCAAATATAAATTAATATTTAGCAAAAAATTTAATTATAAAAAATTAATCATTACTTGGGCTTTTAAAAAAAATTTTCTAAAAAACGGATCATTTCACGATAGATATTTTAATATAAATTCTAGAACAGCAAAAAATACTTTATGGTTTGTGATTTACATGGATAAAACTTTACCTAGTAAAGTTGATAAAAATATATTCTTATTCCAATCAAATATAGAGAAAGAATTCTCCCCATTAAAGATAATTAAAATTTTGTTAAATAATCTAAAATATCTTTTTAAAGACATCACATATTTTAATTTTATGATAAGTAAGCACAGATATTTCGCTGAAATATTGCTTAATGTAATTAAAAGAAATGTTAGAACAAATATAAGCAATATTCTAATTCCATATGAAGGCCAACCTTTCCAAAATTATATTTTAAAATATTTTAGTACTAAAAAGAAAATAAAATCAACAGGATACATACATGCTCCTCCAATACCTTTTCCATCAAATTATGTTAAAAAGAAATATTCTCCAACAAAAATCATTGTTAATGGTAAAGATCAAATAGCTTTTTTTAAAAAATTTGGTTGGAAAAAACGTGAGATATCTTTCATGCCATCAAATCGTTTTACTTCTAAAAAGAAAAATTTTTCGCAAACTATCTTTTTACCAATATTTATTAAATCATCAGAAGATATAATACAATCACTGAAATTATTGAGAGATAAATTGGCTATAAATATAAATAGCTTTAAAGTTAAAAATCACCCTGCGGCTGACTCATTTAAAGAAAATATAAAACTAATAAAAAAAATTAAAGAAATAAAAAATATAACAAATATAAAAAAATTTAATAAGAAAAGTCTCTCAATTTTTATTGGTTCAACTGGCGCTATCGTAGAGGCTCTCGAAAGAGGTAATAATGTAATTCAAATTACAGAAGAACCTCTTTTTGAATTATACTCTGATAAAATTTGGAAAAGTATAAAAGCAGAACAAATAAGTAAAAATATATTTTCTTATAAACTAAAAATTAAAGGCAATTTATTGAATTTAGGTAAAAAACCAAGAAGCATTAATAATTTTTTTATAACTTAATATGAAAAAAAAAATTCTTATTATAGGAGGAACAGGATTTATCGGGATCAATTTATCTAAGCACTGCTTAAAAAAAAATTGGCATGTAACAGTTTTGTCTAGAAAAAAACCAAATATTAAAATAAAAAAAATAACTTACATTTTCGCAGATATTTCAAAAACTAAAGATCTTAAGAAAAAAATTAAACTTAATTATGATTATATCGTTAATCTAGGAGGAAATATTAATCATACAAATCATAAACAAACATACTTGACTCATTTCATAGGGTTAAAAAATTTAATAGGTGTCGCTCAAAATATTGGTGTAAAAAAGTTTATTCAGATTGGTAGTAGCCTTGAATATGAAAAAAAAAAATCACCCCATTATGAGAATATGGTCATAAAACAGAAAGGATTAAAATCTTATTATTCAAAATCCAAATTTCAATCAACAAAGTTTTTATTTGAAAATCAAAATAAATTTAAATTTAATTTTATTGTTTTAAGATTATATCAAGTTTATGGTCCTTATCAAAAATTTGATAGACTGATACCTTTTGTAATCAAATCCTGTTTAAAAAATAAAAAATTTCCTTGTTCCTCTGGAACTCAACTAAGAGATTTTCTACATGTAAGTGATGTTGTTAGAGGGATAATGTTAATTCTAAAATCAAAAAAAGCAAAATGTGAAATAATAAATTTAGGTTACGGTAAACCTTATAAAGTAATAGAAATAATAAAAACCATAAGAGATATTATTAAAAAGGGCAAATTAGATATAGGCAAAATTCCTATTAGAAAAGACGAGTCAATGATTTCATATCCAAATATTAAAAAAGTTTATAAATTGGTTGGATGGAAGCCAAAAATAAAATTGTTTAAAGGTTTAAAATATACAATTAATCATTATAAGAATGTATTAAAATGAAGAATTTTCAAGATATATTTAAAAATAAAACTATAATAGTAACTGGTCATACCGGCTTTAAGGGATCGTGGCTTACATTTTGGTTAAAAAAATTAGGCGCGAAAGTTATTGGTGTTTCGTCTAACTATATTACTAAACCATCTAACTTTGAGATATTGAATTTAAAAAAAGATATATTTCATAAAAAAATAGATATTAGAAACTTAAAAAATATTAAAAAATTAATTAAATCATGCAGACCTGACTTTATATTTCATTTAGCTGCACAGTCATTAGTTAAGAAATCTTATAATTATCCTATAGAAACTGTAACAACTAATTCTATAGGAACATTAAATATTTTAGACTCACTGAGAACACTAAAAAAGAGATGCACAGTTATATTAATAACGAGTGATAAAAGTTATAGGAATATGGAAATCAAAAGAGGTTATAAAGAAAACGATATTTTAGGTGGTTATGATCCTTATAGTGCTTCCAAAGCATCAGCTGAACTACTTATTCAATCTTACATAAATTCTTATTTTAAAAATAAAAAAAATAAAATTCTAATCGGTGTCGCTAGAGCAGGAAATGTAATTGGCGGTGGAGACTGGTCTCCCGATAGATTGGTGCCCGATTGTATGAAATCTTGGTCAATTAATAAAAAAGTTACTATTAGAAATCCACAATCTACAAGACCTT
>MDTD01105829.1_pt1 | contig 17292 bp, 18 predicted proteins | sample 811221 | NCBI WGS metagenome assembly MDTD01 (sample SAMN05326646, study PRJNA326480) | marine metagenome | isolation source: seawater | place: Pacific Ocean: South West | collected 2011 | reverse complement strand
TCCCTCCTCGATCAGTTCATCCACAGCTTCCTCAAAAAGTTTGTTGCTGCGCATCATCGAGAGGATCTCTTCTGCCTCACGTTTATTCCCAAGCCGATGGACCAACTCTACTTCATCCTCTGACATCTTCAGACTTTCGTAAAGAGTATGCAGGGTCATGTCGGTCTGTTCACGTTTGATCCGAATTTGTTCTAGTTCCTCCATCTTAGCACGATAAAAGCGCAGACCAAAGAAGCCACCAACCGCAGCGAAGATCGCAAAGCCAACCCCGACATAAAAACTAGTTGGAATGACCGCAGGTGTGTCATAGTTCGCTTGCAAGTCTGTTAGTTGGAAATTTCCAGATGCTGACTTTTGACCACATAGCCAAAACCATAGCAATGGTGAAATCAGTAAAAGTATTCTTTTTTGGCTGAAAACCCAGATATGGAAGAGTTGCTTCATGTTCTTATTGAGTAAAGTTTAGTAGATTCATTATGCAAATCAGTTAGAAACTGTTGAAATTAATGCACTTCGAGTGCAAATTTAGGTTAAACGTCCATGTTACTCCATGTACCATTCTTCTTCTAGGGTATCCTTGTCAATGTTTGTCTTCCTGATAAGCTTGATATCAAAGGAATGCCGCATTACTAACACATTTTGTTTGCCTTGCTTTTGGGCTAGGAACGGAAGTCTAAACTCATAAATCCCGTCTTTGTGACGTTCAATTTGGCAACTTATTTCAGTAGCGTCCTTGATCTCAACTGGGTTCTCACCCAACTGAGGAGTTTTGATCAGTAGCTTTGATTCGCTTTGGGCAAGCACGGTGGAGTCGAATTTGAGCTTCCCTTCACCGAGTTGCACCTGACATCGGAGAGCCTGACCGATCGGAAGTAATTTTGAACTTGTGAACGGGATGTTAGAGTTATTCAGACTCACATTCAATAACTTCCGCGTTTGGCTTAGCGCTTTTTGGGCCTCATCAGAGTTGTTTTCCAACTCAAGATACTCTTCGGAGCGCTTATCAAAGTCAACTAAGGATCTACTAAAATTCATAATTTCGATGGAGTCTTTAGTTCCTAGCACAGTCTCTATCAGCTTACGAAGTTCAAAGGCATTAGGACCAGACCCTATCATCGAATTCAGCTGCCGTTCATCATGATCCAAGTTATACTTTCGGCGCATTTTGACTTCGGATTTGCGCTTAAGCTGAATTTGAACGATCAGAATGATGATCAGCAAAACAATGAACACTCCTGCGCCAATAATCCAATCAAGTGGTACCTCAACCTGCTGTGTTTTTGGAGCAAGATCTGAGACCTCAAAGTTTTGTTGACTGGAAAAAAAGAACCAAAGACTGAACCAACTAAAGAGTTTTAGTGCCTGCACCATGGAAATCTCCAACAAAAATTCAGATTGTTACATAAATTTACCGTTACGAAGTATTCTCGTTTTTGGTGGGAGTTTCAATCCAGTACATCAAGGACACATCAAGCTGATTAAAAATTTGCTTAAACTTGGGGGTGAACCTCAGATTTTAGTGATTCCTGCCGCTCAATCTCCGTTCAAATCAAGAGAAGACCTGATCCCAGTTGAAACCAGATGGCAACTGTTAGAGATTGCCATGCCAAAAAATCCTCGATTACACTTATTGAATATTGAAGTTAATCGTTCAGGACTTAGTTATTCATATGAGACTTGGCAGCAACTGTGTGAGCAATACAAATCAGAAAACTGGTTTTGGGTTATTGGCAGTGATACTTTTGCTGAGTTTGATAGATGGTATCGAGCCGATGAATTTGCAATGAAAATTCAGCTAATAATCGTCGATCGCAAGGAGGAAAGGGTTAGGGATGTCTCGGCTTTTTGGAGCCCACTGACTCGTTTATTTCCAGTAGGACAAAATTCAATGGATGAAAAAGAGTTTTGGCATGATGGACAACTAATCGCGTCCTGTCTGGACTTCGACCTTCCTGCGGTTAGTTCCTCGGAGATTCGCAAAGGTAAATCCGAAACCCAATGGATTGTGCCTGGCACCAGAATCGTTCTACAATCTGCATTGGATGACTTAAAAAGTGATCGAGAAAGATGATTTAAGAAAACGGATGCGCCAGCGCCGTAAAGCTATGGACCCAAGCACCATTGATGCTGTATCTAGAAGAATATTTAGGCATCTGTTAAATTCTAAGTTGTGGCAAGAAAGCAAAGTGATCCACACATTTTTGCCTCAGCATACCGAACCAAATACTTTTTTCTTGGTCCAAGAAGCTCTGCAATCAAAACGGCGTGTGCAAGTGCCGAAAATTGCTGGACCTTCCCATCTCACACATCACTGGTTGGAAGATATCAAATTATTGAAGAAGAACTCTTGGGGTATCCCAGAGATTCAGGATAGTGATGCCTCTGCAACAGATCTTTCAGAAATCGATCTGGTACTAGTGCCTGGATTAGCCTTTAGTCGGAAGGGAGCTAGGCTTGGCCAGAGTAGAGGATATTACGACCGGTTCCTGAATCAATTAAATGGGGCGAAAATTCTCGGCGTGGGATTTGATTGGCAAATTTTGGAGCATGTCCCCGAAGAGTCGCACGACAGACGACTTGATGGAATAATAACAGAAAGCCAATTATTTTGGTCCCCTGGTGAATAATTTTGTGTTTTTTTTATGGATACAGAAAATTCCACGAAGGTGGAGAAGCGCAATTATTGCGCTAATCTTGGGAATCGGTTGGGGAATTGTGATTTGGTTACTGCAGATGACTTAGAGGAAGAAGCTTTGGCAAACTTTCTAGAAAAGGAAGTGCCTGAAAACTCTCAGGGTACCCGAATAGACCGGTGGCTCGCCGAGTGGCCAGAAATGACCTCAAGGGCTGAAGTGCAGAGGTTATTAACTCAAAATCGAGTTCATCTGGATAAGCTACCGATATCTTCACGTTCCCATAAACTGCGTGAAGGCCAAAGAGTGCAGGTTTGGCTTCCCCCTCCTATGGCATCGGAATTTGAACCAGAAGACGGTCACTTGGACATTCTTTTTGAGGATGAGCACCTGATCGTTTTAAACAAACCAGCTGGTCTTGTTGTACATCCAGCTCCTGGCAATTATACGGGTACGCTTGTTCAAAGGCTTTTACATCACTGTAAAGATTTATCCGGAATAGGGGGAGTCCAGCGGCCTGGAATTGTTCACAGGTTGGATAAGGACACCTCAGGTATTCTGGTAGTTGCCAAACATGATCAAGCCCACCAACGGCTAGCCCATCAGTTCAAAAAACATTCAATCCACCGTCTTTATAGCGCACTGGTTTGGGGTAATCTTGTTACTCTTCAAGGGACGATTGAGGCCCCAATTGGGAGGCACCCCCGAGATCGAAAAATGATGGCGATCATAGAAAATGGCCGTGCTGCAACAACTCATTGGACTCAGTTAGCCAATTGGGATGGCCTGACCCACATTTTTTGCGAATTAGAGACTGGTCGAACCCATCAGATACGGGTACATTTCAGTTCGCAAGGTCACCCCGTGGTTGGTGATCCCGTTTATGGGCAATTAGGAAAGACAAAGCATATGCCTGATGACGTTGTTCTGGCCTTGCAGTCTTTTACTCGGCAAGCACTCCATGCTGCAGAGTTGGGCTTTAAACATCCAATATCACAAGAAATAATGGAATTTTCGGTAGCAGAACCAAAAGATTTTCAAAAACTTTTGAGTTTACTTCATGAAAAACTTCCACCCCTGACTTGATTCTCCTCAGAAATATGACGGAAGAAAATTACTACCAAGCTAGCACTTATTCTGGAATTTTAACTACTAAATTGGAAGGTGAGCACAGGTACGATGTCTGTGTTGTCGGAGGAGGTGTGACGGGCCTTTCCTCTGCGATTCATCTTGCTGAGAAAGGTTTTCAAGTTTGCGTACTTGAAGCACAAAAGATTGGTCATGGAGCATCCGGTAGAAATGGTGGTCAATTCATCTTTGGCTTCGGTTCGGAGATGCCCACAGTGCGTAAATTGGTTGGAGAATCTGAAGCAAAAAAACTTTGGGAATTGTCACTAGAAGCGATCCAGGTGACCCATGAATTGGTGGAAAAGCACCATATTGATTGCGATTGGCAGTGGGGGCATGTTCACACGGCTGTCAAAACCCGGCAAGTTCGCGAACTGAGCGATTTTAGAGAAGATTTGATAAGCCATTACAACTACGATTTGGAGTGGTTGGAAGGCAATTCTCTAATGGACCAGGTCGCTTCAACACGATATCTTGCGGGTGTTAAAGACCAGCAAAGTGGCCACCTCCACCCACTGAAATATACTCTTGGTTTGGCGAAGGCCGCCCAGGAAATGGGGATCGATCTTTTCGAGGAATCACCTGTACAAAATTGGTTAGAGAAAGATGAAGTTTCGCTGTCTTTACCAAATGCTTCTCTAAAGACTAATTACTTGGTTTTGGCTGGAAATGCTTACCTTGGATCATTGGGCAAGAAACTAAGTCAGCGGTTGATGCCAGTTGGCACCTACATGATAGCTACTGAGCCACTTGGATCAACTAGAGCAGGGCAACTGCTACCAAAGAATATTGCAGTTGCTGATGTTAACTTTGTTCTCGACTATTTCCGGCTGTCTGCAGACCAGCGATTATTATTTGGTGGGGGAGTTAGCTATTCGAGGATCCCTCCTGTGGACGTTAGGAACTACCTTAGAAAGAGAATGTTGAAAGTTTTCCCTTCCTTAGTTGATGTAAAATTGGAATATGGTTGGGGGGGGCTGGTAGGAATCACAATGAATCGAATGCCAAATTTTGGGAGGTTGGCTCCAAATGTGTTTTTAGCCCAGGGATTTTCAGGCCATGGAGTAGCACTGACAGGATTAGCTGGAAAATTGATGGCCGAAGTAATCAGTGGAACTGCTGAGAGATTTGATGTAATGTCACAAATACCCCATCTTCCATTTCCTGGTGGACCTTTGTTTAGAATGCCTGCTCTTCTTCTGGGAACAACTTGGTATCGTCTACGGGATATTCTCTGATCGAAAGGTGTTCACCTTGCATCCTTAACAGCAAGGTAAAACCCCATTCAATTCATTAATCTATGAACAATCTCAGTTTAACCAATTATCGCTTTACTCTAATTATTGGACTCCTAGTTTTTATTTTTAATAGTCCTTTAAAAGCTCAAGTAGGTGTTCCAGTGGCATCCATTCATGAGTTGGATGGTTTGATCCAAATGACCCCCAAGCAAACAGGCAGGAAGTTAGTTGCACGTTCCGGAAGTTTTTTGGGAGAAGAAGATATCCTAGAGACAGGCAAAGATGGGAGAGTCACGATTCTTTTTCGTAATGGGTCAAAAATTCGCCTTTTTGAAAACACCAAGCTCAGTATTCAAAAGGCGCTAGAAGCAAACATAATAAATCGAGCTTTCGAGATAGAAATCCAGCTTCATACGGGTAGTCTTCGAGCGAATTTCTTGCCAGGGCAACAGATCGCTTCGATACAGACACCTCAGGCGAAAATTAAGGTTGACGGTACTGTATTCAGAATGGAAGAGAAGCCCAGGTCAGGTACTACGATCTCAATGACAGAGGGGAAACTATTAGTCAACAATGGTGTTTCTTCTATTGAAATGCTTCCCGGTCAAAGACTCAGTAAAGTGAAATATCTGGATGAACTTTCTGCTAAGCTTGAAAACATGAAAACTCAGATCTTCATGAACTTGACACCAGAAGTTGTGGATTTAAGTGAATTCAATACTCAAAAGATGACGCTGACTTTACAACTGGCTGACCTGAAAAGTAGTAAAGTCGTAAGAGCTGCAGGGAAAGTCTACCTTGAAAGTGATTATTACAATTTGCGACTTCCCAGCATGACAGTGTTGGATAGTTCTGGTTTTGTAAGGGTGCCGGCACGAATTCGACCTCCTCGTGTTTCAGATAAGGCCTTTGATGGGCAGATTGTTATTCGGGCGTTTCTAGATAGTGCCCGACATAATTTGCACGGTGAGGGCAGTTTGGTATTGAACACTCAAGGTACCCAACCAAAAAGAAAGCTACTGATAGACGCGAGTCAAGGAAAGGTGCACTCGATCGAGTGAAGGTGCCTTTAGTTATCAGAATGAACTCAGAATTGTGCGTGCTTAAGATAATCCAAAATCTTTCTCTGAACATGAAAATGGGGTTTCAGACTCTCCTCTGCAAGCTTCAATAACTCATTAAGTTGCTCCCTGTTGAAACGCCTGTGCTCAGCTGTACCCTGTACCTCAACTAGCTCACCTTCAAAAGTCTGAACCACATTCAAGTCAACATCAGCCTGACTGTCTTCATCGTATTTCAGGTCAACTAGAGCAGTTCCTTCCTTTAATCCAACACTAACTGCAGCGAGTTGATGTTGAATAGGCCACAAGTCGATTTTGTTTTCGGTGATCATCCTGTCCAGTGCAATTGCCAAGGCCACGAACCCACCTGTAATTGCTGCTGTTCGAGTTCCTCCATCTGCTTGAATTACGTCACAATCCATCCATAATGTGTGATTTCCAAGGGCCGTAAGGTTGACTACTGAACGTAAGGATCGGCCTATAAGACGTTGAATTTCCTGAGTCCGCCCATCAATCTTTCCTCCAGAGTCTCGTTTTTTTCGTCGACCTGTTGAGCTAGGCAGCATCCCATATTCAGCGGTTAGCCAACCATGCTTTGGTGCTTGATCTTCCCGCTGGAGAAAAGGAGGAACCCCCTCTTCAACAGAAGCGGTGCAGATAACTCGGGTTTTGCCAGTTTCAACTAGAACGGAACCATCTGCATTTTCAATGAAACCGGGATGGATATTGATTGGGCGTGGTTCCCATGTCTGGCGGCCGTCTGTTCTGATGAACGTTTTCGGAGGATAGTCGGTCATCGTTTGTTCTCAGTTTGATTGTAGTTTTCGGGCTTTCTGCAACTTTTCAACGAAATTTTGGAATGTCTCACTCCGGAGCAGTTTGTGAACAATTGAATACTCTGATGCAATTCCAGCAATTTCAGCAAGTATATTCAGGTGGATTGCGGGATCATCTTTGGGGCTGATCACCAGAAAAACAAGACGGACACTTGCTTTTTCAGATTTCCAATGAAGTTTAAACGGAACGATTGCGAATACGCAGAAAGACTTATACACATCTTTTGAATAGGCGTTTGGAATAGCTGCGTCTCGAATCAATCTAGTTAAAAAATTTTTCTCTTGTGATAACAGTCCTTACACAATTTTAGAAACACCTAGATCAGGGCAGTGATCTTTTGCTTTTTTTAACACTGTATCAAATAATTTGTCCAACGGGCGGCAGAAGCAAAGATGATTTGCTCAGGATAGGCATAGAAGAAGAGATAGCTGGCTTTTTGTCGGAATATCAAGACTGAAGTCATGATCATTTGGGAGTCAAGTTGTAATCGAATGTATTTACATAATTGCATAATAAAAGGGATCGTGTCATGTCGCCAATTTGGCAGGCAATTTCTTTCGATCAGCTCTGGCAGGGACAGCATTTTTATTTAGGGGCTTGTACTTAGTTAGAGTCGGTTTTGGCAAATTATTCCAAATCGGTTGACTTAAGCCCTCAATAATGAGTTTCGTCTTTCACTGTCAGATTACCAGCGAAAGATATTTCTTTCTACTAAGCACTACTGCCCAACTTTCACAAAGCCACTGATTCAAGTCCTGATTATTCGTCAAGGCCAATACATTTTCAATAAGAGGGTAAAATTCTGATGGGAAACCAGTTTGATTACAAGTATTGCCACGTATCAAAAAATCTCTCTGACTCAGCCTGTCAAACTGATTCTGTTGGAGTCTATCCATCTACAAGGATGACCAAGTTTTCTTTTAAATGGTTAAGGCTAATCGACGTGCAAATAAATTAGTCCCAATGATCAGCCCGCCCTCACGGCCCTATGATTTAATACGGGAAAGATTTATGACTTTTCCTAAACTTAGGCTGTAAATGGTTACGGTGAATCCAATGATACCAAACGTGAACGTCTGTAAAAAATCTGCTTGGTTCCCCAAACTTTGTTCAAGCCTCAGGGCAAATAAGGAAGTCATAGGGCCCTCAACAATTCATCCTTGGTGCCGTCCAACTAGAAAGCAGCGCTATTGGAAATTTTTATTTGTCCCAAAACTTGCGGTGTTCAGGGCCAAAGACTGAATCAAAATGACGATAACTAAAATCAATCAAATACCGTTATCGAAGATGAAGTTCGCAAAATCACTGAGAATTAGCTGAGCTTACAGTAAAATGAACAAAATATAGATAGCAGGTATCCTGAGATGATGTAAGTCACCAACAGTTTCACCCAGATTGCCAAGCAATCACCAGAGTAAAAAGTCCGTTATGATGGATAAAGAAGTCTGGGCGGGCTAGAAAGATTGACTGAGTTTTGTACAATCCTCTACTTGAGAATCGCTCCATCAACATTTTGAATGAATGTGACTAGAGCTTGAACTTCTGGTACATCTCCAAAAGCAGATTCAATTTGTCTCAAAGCATCTTCAGTTCGTAGATCTTGTCGGAAAAGAATTCTGTGAGCTTCAAGAATCTGGTTGATCACTTTGCGTTCAAATCCTTTTCGTCGAAGCCCAACAATATTGATTCCTTTCACTTCAAAACGGTTACCATAGCCAGTTGTATAGGGTACTATGTGCTTGTCAATTAAAGACCCTGCACCTGTGTAAGCATAGGAGCCAATGCGAACAAACTGTGTCACCCCATTTTGACCACCAAGAGTAATAAAGTCTTCCATTAAGACGTGACCGCTCAGACCTGTATAATTAGCCAGAACATTGTGGCTCCCTAAAACGCAATCGTGAGCAATATGGACGTAGCCCATCAGGAGGTTATGATCTCCAATAATGGTTTTTCCACCTCCTTGGACAGTACCACGATTGACAGAGACGCACTCTCTGAACTGATTGTTTGAACCTATCACAAGAGTGGTTGGTTCACTGTTATATTTTAAATCTTGGGGAGCACTACCGATGTAAGAATAAGGATAGAAGACGTTGTCGGTGCCAACGGATGTTGGACCTTCCAAAGTAACATGGCTTTTCAAGATGCAGCGATCACCCACAGTGACATCGGGGCCAACTACAGAGAATGGACCAATTTCAACATCATTACCAATTTTGGCACGTTCATCCACCAAGGCTGTGGGGTGAATCCGCTGCATACGATAACTCCTTTGATTCATTTGAAATTGTGTTGAAGTGTAAGTATCACCCTCTTCGAAGACAATCTCTGTATAAATAAAGCTTTCAATTCGATGGATTTGCAGTGATCCAATCAGAAATATACTGAACTTGATTTTGAATGATTTGCGTCATCCGAAAGGAAGTAACGGCACTTACTTCTAAGGGAAATTTCATTGGAGGAGCAAGCAGGCCATGCCATTCAAAATCTTGCTGTAAAGTGGTTGCTAGTCGGAATGGAGATATACGAATTCCGCTACGATTTAGTAATTCAGTTGTGGTTTCAGCGATTGCATGGCCGACCAGTGTCCAATGCGTTATCTCTTGTCCAGGGGCATATTCTTTCAACAGTCTGCGATGAAGAATGATACCAGGATGATCATTTTGTTGAATTGTAGGGAGATAGCTCAGGAAGGATAGTCGGTTCAAAACCTCAGGATCAAATTGTCTGAGCAACTCACTATTTGCGATGCCAGAACCTGCATAGATTGGAATATTCCATTCCTGATGCTGCCAAATAAAAGCGTGGGCTTCCAGTGCATCTCCAAGAACTACAATAGCGTCTGGAACTAGCGCTACCAATGGATCTAATTCTTTTTCCAGGCTGAACAGAGGAACTCGGCTTGGCATGGGTTCAATTTGAATCAATCCTGCACTTCCTGTGTCAAAATACTCAAGCAGCGCAGTTGCTTTTTGACCCTCCCGAAACCAAACAAGAATACGTTTCCCTGTCAGATTCTCAGCACAGAATCTTCCAAGTGCTAGAGCTTCAGCTTCCAAGGATGGAGAGAAATAAATTCTACCTATATTATTAGCCTTAGGGCGAGCAACACCAAACAGGTCTGGTATCCCAGACAAAGGAAACCAGTTTGGATAAGCATTTAAGACAGGCTCTCCAACGGACCCTACTACTGCCAAAGTTGGATGTTGAAAAATTGAATTCTTGATAAGTTTTTCTACCCTCAAGCTTTCCATGCGAGTGTCAAGAGTCTTGTAGTCAATTCTTCTTCCATGAATGCCGCCTTGGTCATTCAAGTAGCTGAAATAGGCTTCTAATCCCACGGAAACGCCACGATATTGATCCGCTGCAGGTCCACTCAAAACTTGGAGTCCAGCTAGATGAATTTTTCGTTGTGTGACTGGTGAGTTCGATTGGGCAGTTGCCGAGTCCAACAAAACAAACAGATAAATGATTGTATATCGAATAGCCTTTTGAAGTTTCATCTTATTCGAGATTTCTTAGTTGGAAATACTTACTGTTCACTTTGAATTTAATGTAGTTGATTGGCAACCGATTATGCTTGTGCCTATACTTTGAATCAATGGAAATGTGTTGACAGGTTCTAACTGCAATTCTACGATTTCTGATACATTAAGCCAATAAGTTTGATTAAAGAAATTTGCTGTTTTGTTTTTCCCTTTGTGATAGATGCAATTTGTAGTGATCCATCACGAAAAATTACTATTTAACGAATAAGGTTTGCTAAATGTGGTCAGATATATTCCAGACTGAAAAGCCAGGCTATTACGGCCAATTTGGTGGAATGTTCATTCCTGAGATCCTTAGGGCGACATTTGAGGAGTTGATCGCCGCCTTTGAATCTGCAAAGACTGACCCCAGTTTTTGGATGGAATATGTTCAGACCATGCAGAGCTATTCTTGCCGTCCAACACCAATCACGTACTTGCCAAACTTGAGCAAGAAGAATGGTGGAGCACAAATCTATTGTAAGCGAGAGGATCTGAACCAGACTGGAGCTCACAAAGCTAACAACGTGATGGGCCAGGGGTTACTTGTCAAGCGAATGGGAAAATCAAGAGTCATTGCTGAAACTGGAGCTGGACAACATGGTGTGGCAACCGCTACCATGGCGGCTCGCTTTGGGCTTGAGTGTAAAATCTACATGGGTGCACTTGATGTAGAACGCCAGCGGCCGAATGTTTTCTGGATGGAACAGCTAGGTGCTGAAGTTGTGGCTGTTACCGAAGGTTCATCAACCCTTAAAGACGCAATCAATGCGGCAATGCGCGATTGGTCTGCTAGTATGGATGACACCCACTATGCCTTGGGAACGGTCTGCGGACCACATCCATTTCCAACAATGGTCTCTTACTTTCAATCTTTAATTGGTCAGGAATCCAGAGAACAGATCTTAGAACTTACAGGAAAACTACCTGACCGGATCTACGCCTGTGTCGGAGGTGGTTCAAATGCTTCAGGACTGTTTTTGCCTTTTCTGGAAGACAAAGGAGTTGAGCTGGTAGGTGTCGAAGCAGGTGGCCATGGTATTGAAAGTGGTGCACATGCAGTCAGGTTTTCTAGTGGTCACATTGGGGTGGCTCAAGGTTACAAAACTTACTTCCTTCAAAATCCAGAAGGACAGATGATGCATACCCATTCAATTGCCGCTGGATTGGATTATGTGGGGGTTGGACCGATTTTGAGTCATTTGCATGATGAAGGAAAAGTGCGCTTTAGTTCTGCTACAGATCAGGAAGTGATCGATGCAGTTCGATTACTGATTCGAACAGAAGGACTAATTCCTGCGCTGGAAAGCACTCACGGTTTGGCGGGGTTGTTGCGCGAATCACGTGAAATGGATGAAGAGGATATCGTTCTATTCAACTTGTCTGGTCGGGGCGACAAAGACATTTTCAATATTGCCGAGGCATTGGATGACCCGAAATGGCGTGAGTTTATTCATCAAAAATCAAATGAATATCGAAGATCAAGCAACTGAGAGATGAATGTCCGGCAAGCTAACTGAATATTTGAGAAATAGACTAAAAAAGAAAAAAATCTTACTGATGACCCACACGGTCGTCGGCTATCCTTCTCTTGAAGACAATTGGCGGATGCTTCAAGAGATGCAGGTGGCCAATGTTGACATGGTAGAATTGCAGATGCCTTTCAGTGAGCCAATCGCAGACGGCCCTTTATTCGTCAAAGCAAATCAAGAAGCTCTGAAAAATGGTATTGATTGGAACGCCTACTTTGAATTTATGGGAAGGGCTCATGAAAAATTTGATTTTCCCTTACTGTTGATTGGCTACTACAACAGTGCATTCGCAATGGGTCACCATAGTTTTTGCTCAAGGCTTGCGGAGCATGGCGCCAGTGGGTACTTACTACCGGACCTGCCTCTCGAAGAAATGGGAGATTTGCAGGATTTGAGCAGAGAGCATCAACTGAACCCGATCATGCTTTGTACGCCAACACACAAGGATACTAGGTTGGAGAGCATTTGTACCAACGGGAGTGGATTCCTCTATTGTGTAGCCAGGAAAGGAGTCACTGGTGCTGTGACAAAGATTGATCCTATCATCTTTGAGTTCTTGAAACGATGCCGGAAATATTCTGATTTGCCTCTGGCATTGGGTTTTGGGTTGAGCACGGGAGAGGATTTAAAACAGCTTCAAGGGCATGCAGACATCGCAGTGATCGGTACAGCTCTTCTGAAAATTTGGGAGGAAAAAGGTTATGAAGCCTATCGAAGTCTTCTTCAAGAATTAGCTGTAGCAACTGCCTAATCTGATTCAAGCTCCATGTCAACAACTGCATGCTCCGAGCAAATTTCGTGGATTAGGTCCAGAACAGGCACATACTCTGGATGAACGGAAAAAGCACTCAGTGCCTCTCGATTCTCAAATTCTACTGACAGAGCAACATCAAAAGATTTCGGAGTTTCTTTGAAATCTTCTCCTACTGTTAAGTGCTGGATTTCTTCAATTTTTTCTGGTAGACCAGCAAACGCGTCCATTAGTTGCTTTGATCGTTGTTGGTTTTTCTCTTTTAGGCGAAAAAGAACCAGATGCGTGACCATAATTTTTTCCTATCGGGTTAAATAAAATGATGTTGTTGAGTTTGCACATCGTGTCCATTGCTGCACTGATCGCTATCACAGGTGGAATTGCCTACAGCATCGGAAAAAATGAAGGCATTCGAATAACTCGCCTACATTGTGAGGAACTAGGTGAGCCGCAAGATCTGATAGCTCAGGCTGATACAAAACTCTTACATGCCAAGTCCCCTTCATAACCCCCAAGTTGGTAGCAAGCGAGAGCGGCAGCTACGCTGACATTTAGCGATTCTACTTGTTCTGTTCCATCTATTCGCACATCCCAGTCACACTGCTGTTTGATCAACTGGCGAAGACCCTTTCCCTCATTGCCAAATACAAGCAACAATGGACGGTCTCTTTCAAGTTTTCGCAAATCAGTTTTACCATCGCTAGCCAAGCCAACAATCCAGAAGCCGTTTTTCTTTTGATCTGCCAGAAATCTTGCAAGATTAGTTGTTTCAAAGATTGGGAACCATTCAGCTACACCAACAGAGGCTTTGGACACAGCAGGTGTTACACCTGGGCTATGATCTTTCGTTTTTATGCATCCTGAGCAACCAAAAAATGCTGCTGACCTTAAGATGGCACCAAAATTTTGAGGATCTTTGATTTGATCCAAAACCAAATAAAATGGGTTTAGATTTTGGGGAACTGGTAAATAAGTTGGGGTCTGTAAATGTCTAGCGCTACACTCCAACAGTACTCCCTGATGTACCCCATCTGGACAGTATGTTTCAAAAATTTCTGGAGTAGCTGTTTTGGTAAAGATTCCACGCTCTTTGGCAGTCTTTTGAAGCCCCAGGATCCTCTCTCCATAAGAGTGCTTGACCCACAGAGCAAAGTGTTTGCGGAATGATCTTGAAATAGCAGCTTCAACAGGGTTGATCCCATAGAGCCATTCACGATCTTTCTTCTTAAATTTTGGCTTTTTCTGTAAGCGTTTGTTACCCATGCAGATAATTTTGCAGTTCCAATTTCAATTCTGAGTACTGATAAGTTACTGGAAAGGAAGGAAACTCATCTGTGATTTTTTGGGTGGGCCTGAAGAAAATCCCATGATGAGCACTTTGCAGCATTGAGATGTCATTGTACGAATCTCCAGCGGCAAGCACCTGAAAATTGAGGTCTTTCAAAGCATTCACAGCTTGTCGTTTTTGATCTTGTTGGCGGAGCAAATAATCTATGATCTTGCCGGATGGATCAATTTTCAAATTATGGCAGAAAATTGTTGGTTGACCGAGCTTATTCAACAACGGGCGCACAAATTCTCTAAATGTATCTGAAAGAATGATAACCTCGCATTCTGTTCTGAGCCAGTGAAGAAAATCGATCGCTCCATCAAGAGGATCCATCTGGTCGACCACGGCATAGATATCCTGAATTCTAAGATTTTTTTCATCACAAATATTCAAACGATATCGCATCAACTCATTGTAGTCAGCGATGTCTCGGGTGGTGAGTCTTAGCTCCTTAATCCCAGTTCGTTCGGCCAGACCGATCCAAATTTCCGGAATAAGAACTCCCTCAAAGTCGAGGCAGGTAATTTTCATTTGAGGGTTGTCTTGTTGCATGGCTCTTGAGGTAATTTAAAAGTTGTTGAAATTGCAGAGGTGCTATGTACAAGAATTTATGGTGTTTCATCTTAATTTTACTGGGATTATCTTCTTGTAAGTCCGGGCGTGAGGTAAGGGTTTACGAGAAAATACCTCACTTTGCAGAATGTCGAAAATATACGGACTACCATCAAATAGTCCAGTGTGAGCAAAAATTGATGAGGCCTCTTAATCGAGAAGTGAACCATGTACTCCGACAGTCTGAACAAAGGACCAATAGGCGTTTTGACCAATACAGATGCCAGGATCTACCAAATGTTTCAGAACCTTCAGGGTGTTCCATCAATCTCCAATCAAATTTGACAGATTAATCAATGAGAGACGGTGAAATCGCAGCAATGCGTCAAGACTACACGGTCGGAGAACTGCTCGAAAGTAGTGCTCCACCAGAGCCATGGGAATTATTCAGCAGTTGGTTTGAGATTGCTCGGGAATCTAAAATTCTGGAACCGAATGCAATGATCTTATCTACAGTCACAGAAGACGGACAACCGACATCTCGGGTTGTTTTATTAAAAGATTTTAATCACAGAGGGTTGGTTTTTTTTACAAATTATCTTAGCCAAAAAGGTGAACATCTAGCAAATAATCCTCGGGCATCGATTCTTTTTTGGTGGGAACCCCTTCAACGTCAAATTCGTATTGAGGGAGAGGTGGTAAAAATTGATGTAGAAGAATCTGATACGTACTTCCTAAGTCGGCCCTATGGTAGCTGCTTGGGCGCATGGGTCTCTAAGCAAAGTCAAATGATTACTGATCGAACTGTACTGGAAAAAAGACAAATTGAGTTTGAAAAAAAATTTGCAGATGGAAATGTCACTCGCCCAGGTTACTGGGGTGGTTATCGATTAATACCTCGCAAATTCGAATTCTGGCAAGGGAGATCTAATCGACTTCATGATCGATTACTTTACAGCATGAAGCAGGATACTTGGACTCGTGTCAGGTTAGCACCCTGAACTGAATGGATTTTAAGCATCTGCAAGAATTTTAGGCAATCAAAAATGAAAATATTAACTAATAACTAATTATATCAGTGCTGTAAGACTGGTATAAAATTTGTCTCAAATTTTGAATTTAAATAGAAGCACTTGACTTGCTTTTGGAAGCGGCAGAATGTTTTTAGAGACAAATTGAAATTTTATTTGTCTGGCCCCTGTTTCCTATCTTTCCCAAATTTTTGCGGAAATCCCGCGCTTATACAAAGGAATATTCAATATGACTACGCCCAAAGATGTCCTAGACTTTATTAAGAAAAATGACATTGAATTTGTTGACTTCAAGTTTATTGACTTGCTGGGTACCTGGCAGCACTTGCAAGTTCCAGTTGGGGTAGTCGATGAAGGTATGCTGGAAGAAGGGGTGATGTTTGATGGTTCCAGTATTCGTTGTTGGCAGACTATTGATGCTAGCGACATGAAGATGATTCCTGATCTGAGCACAATGAGACTGGATCCATTCATCGATGTGAATTCACTGACATTGATATGCGATATCGTTGATCCTGTGACGGCCGAGCGCTACAGCCGAGATCCCAGAAATATTGCACGCAAAGCAGAAGCTTATCTGGTCTCGACGGGAATCGCAGATGTGGCTTACTTTGGGCCAGAAGCTGAATTTTTCCTTTTTGATGATGTTCAGTACTCCTACAGCGGTGCAGGAGGGTTTTATTCCATTGATTCAGCAGAGTGTCCATGGAATACAGGTGCAGATGAAATGCCTAATCTCGGATATAAAATTGGGCCAAAATTAGGTTATTTCCCGGCAGCTCCGTTCGACTCCAACCAGGATATTCGAAACGAGATGATTATGATGTTGGAAAAGTGCGGTCTAATGGTGGAGCGAGCCCACCACGAGGTTGCACCAGCACAGCACGAGATAAATTTCCGTTTCGACACTCTTGTCAGTTGTGCTGATCATTTGCAGTGGTACAAGTATGTAATTAGAAATGTAGCAAAACATCATGGTAAAACGGCTACTTTCATGCCCAAGCCAATGTTTGCTGACAATGGTAGTGGTATGCATACTCACCAATCTCTATGGAAAGATGGGAAGCCTCTATTCGCAGGAGACGAATATGCTGGCTTAAGCGAAACGGCGCTCCACTATATTGGAGGAATTCTTAAACATGCACCTTCACTGGCAGCTCTTACCAATCCTCTGACCAACTCCTACAAGCGTCTAGTAAAAGGATTTGAGGCTCCAATCAATCTTGCTTATTCAAACAGAAATCGATCAGCAACGATTCGTATTCCTTTGGCGGATTCCAAGGCAGCAAAACGAATCGAATTCCGCTGCCCAGACCCAGGAGCAAATGGTTACATGGCTTTTGCAGCAATGCTAATGGCTGGCTTGGATGGAATTCAGAACAAAATTCATCCTGGTGATCCAATGGACGTCAATATTTATGATCTTCCCCCAGAAGAACTTCATAAAATTGGCAAGATGCCTGGGTCTTTGCGCGAGTCAATTGAAAACCTTGAGTCCAACCACGACTTTTTACTGAAGGGAGATGTCTTCACAAAAGACGTGATTGAAGCTTGGGTAGACTATAAGCTCAATGAAGAAGTCACGCCGATTGAATCTCGACCACACCCCTACGAATTCAACCTATACTACGCTTACTAATATCAATGCTACAAACCAGTGGACTATTAC
>MDTD01014004.1_pt1 | contig 17295 bp, 20 predicted proteins | sample 811221 | NCBI WGS metagenome assembly MDTD01 (sample SAMN05326646, study PRJNA326480) | marine metagenome | isolation source: seawater | place: Pacific Ocean: South West | collected 2011 | reverse complement strand
TCGCCTCAAGAGGCACTGAAACGAAGTTGAATGAGGACTTGGCAAGATTTAATTTGCCATGTATGTTTTCGAATTTAATAAAATTTCAAATCATAAAAGGCCTAAGCATCTCTTAAATCCAAGATTCTGCAAGCCATCAAAAGAATCTATGAGTAGCAGAATATAATTCAGACTGTAAAGGAAACCATGAGTTCGTTTCGAGTATTGAGCCCTGACTTTCAATATACCGATGGAGGTATAATTGAGAGAGAAGTAGCTACAAGCAATCTAATTCTTGACCTGTATCAATGTCATCAAGAAGTCTCTTCGGAAAGTCTTTCAAAATATTTTGGACTACTAGTGTACCACATTGCAAAAATCGATGACTGCTACATGGATCAACTAATTAACTGCCGTATAATTGTTCGCTGTGGAGTGGGTTTTGACAATGTAGATCTAAAAGCAGCAGCGTGTAGAGGAATTGCTGTTTGTAATACTCCAGACTACGGAACCGGCGAGATTGCTGATCATACGATTGGTATGATTCTCTCGTTGGAACGGCAATTCGTTTCTTATCATAACCTTTTAAAAAATGACCCACTCACAAACTTCAGCCACTTGGGAGCCCCCCCTGGAAGAAGGCTCCGAGGAAGAAGTATCGGATTATTGGGCATGGGACGGATAGGCACTGCAACCGCGCTAAGAGCCAAAGCCTTTGGAATGCGAGTGGTGATTTATGACCCCTATCTGCCGAGGGGACAGGAAATTGCGGTCGGAGTTGAGAGGGTTGAAAGCCTTGAAGAACTATGTCGCCAGGTCAATATCCTAAGCATCCACACACCTCTGACTGAAGAAACTCAGGGAATAATCAATGAGAAGTTGCTAAGATTATTGCCAAAAGACTCGATTCTGATCAACACAGCGAGAGGGCCAATTCTGGATTTAGATGGTGTTTATAATGTCCTCAAAGATGGCTCTCTACGTGCGGCAGCAATCGACGTTTTTCCAACCGAGCCCCCAGACCCGATGCCAAAATTATTAAAGGCTCTTCAGAACAACGAAACTTGGCTTCAACAACGACTTCTTGTCACTCCTCATACGGCTTGGTACAGCGTTGATAGTGCGCTAGACCTCAGACGAAAATCTGTAGAAACGGTTCTGCAGTATCTCAGAGATGACAAGTTGAGAAACTGTGTGAATGCACACCTTCTCCAGACAGGGCAATTCTTCCGCTGAAATCTTGTTTCATCATTTTTAACGAACTTTATTGCAGGTAAAACATGTCTTCGAATAATAGTACCAAAGTTGCCATCATTACTGGGGCCGGAACCGGTGTTGGACGCTCAGTCGCTCAACGATTTTTAACCGATGGTTACAAAGTTGCCCTTCTCGGCAGACGTCAGGTGCTTCTGGATGAAACAGCAGCAGGGGCTGAAAATGCTCTCGTTCTAGCCTGTGATATAAGTCAACCCGAAGCTGTTGACGTCGCGTTTACAAATGTTGTTAACAAGTGGGGTCGAATTGATGTCCTTTTCAATAATGCTGGAATGGGAAGCCCATCAAGAACGATTGATGAAACCCCAATCGAGGAATGGCTCAAAGTCGTTGATGTCAATTTGACAGGTTCCTTCCTCTGTGCAAGGGCAGCGTTTGCACGAATGAGACGTCAAAATCCACAAGGTGGTCGCATCATCAACAACGGTTCCATATCAGCCTATGTTCCTCGACCTGGCTCTGCGCCCTACACTGCAACAAAACACGCAATTACAGGGTTAACTCGATCACTTTCCTTGGATGGTCGTCCTTTCAACATTGCTTGCGGACAGGTTGATATTGGAAACGCTGCAACTCCAATGACTGACCGGATGGCAACAGGCGTACCTCAGGCTGATGGTAGTGTTCGGATTGAGCCCAGAATGGACGTTGAAAATGTGGTGACAACTGTTCTGTACATGGCAGAATTGCCCTTGGAAGCAAATGTACAGTTTGTCACTGTGATGGCCACTAAGATGCCGTTCATTGGTCGTGGATAAACAATACTTAAAATTTTGAAGATAAATATCAATTAAGGAAATCTTGATGAACAAAGTCATGTTGGTCACAGGGGGAAGCAGAGGAATTGGTGCCGCAACAGTCCGTCTGGGGGCGAAGCGAGGCTATGCAGTCGCGATCAATTACCAGAAAAGAGCAGATTTTGCGCAAAACTTGATGGATGAAATTAATGATGGAGGTGGAAAGGCGATCATTATTCAAGCGAATGTGAGCGTAGAAACAGAGATTATTGAGATGTTCAATCAGGTAGACTGCCAATTGGGGACACTGAATGCCTTTGTCAACAACGCCGGAATCCTCCAACCTCCAAGACCACTTGTTGAAATGACAAAGGAGCGTTTGCAGGAACTTTTTGATGTGAATATTCTCGGGGCAGTCCTATCTGCCCGAGAAGCTGTCAAAAGAATGTCCACTCGATTGGGTGGTTCTGGAGGAGCTATCGTTAATCTTTCGTCCGCAGCAGCTAAGATGGGAGGTCCTAACTCATTTCTGGATTATGCGGCCAGCAAAGGAGCTATCGATACTTTCACACATGGCTTGGGTCAGGAAGTCGCAAATGAGGGAATCCGAGTCAATGGAATCCGTCCGGGGCTAATTTATACCGATATTCACGCAAGTTTGGGTGACCCAGATCGTGTGAAACGATTAGAAACCGTTGTTCCAATGAAACGAGGTGGGCTTCCTGAGGAAGTTGCTGAGGCAATCATCTGGTTATTATCCCCTGAAGCCTCCTACGTCACTGCATCCACATTGGATGTCGGAGGTGGACGCTAATAGTCGTTAGCAAATAATAATTTTTCAAAAGCATCAGGAGTACTCGATGAAATATCGTTATCTTGGTAGATCAGGTCTGCTTGTTTCCAGAATCTGTTTAGGCACGATGACATTTGGAATGACCAACTGGGGCTGTGACCAAAGTCAGGCCTCGCGAATTGTTGATACCTTTGTGGGCGCCGAAGGAAATTTTCTTGACACGGCGGACATGTACAGTGCCGGCGTTTCAGAAGAAATGACGGGCAAAGCGATCAAATCCCATAATCGTGATGAACTGGTGATTGCCACCAAAGCCTGGTTTCGAACTTCGGAAGGAGCGAATGGTAGTGGTAGTTCCCGCAAGCACATCTTAGACGCAGTGGAAGCGAGCTTACGTCGATTAGGGACTGATTACATCGACCTTTACCAAGTCCACGGTCCGGATTGGTTCACTCCCATAGAAGAGACGATGCGAACTTTAGATGACCTGGTCCGGCAAGGCAAAGTCCGCTACATCGGCTGCAGCAACTATTACGCTTGGCAAATGGTCAAAGCCAACTCAATTGCAGAAAAAATGAACCTAGAGAAGTTCATCAGCGCTCAGCACATGTATAATCTGGTACGCCGTGATATTGAACGCGAAATTCTCCCAGCCTGTGCCGATCAGGGATTAGGGATGCTTTGCTGGAGCCCACTAGCTAGCGGATTTTTAAGCGGCAAATACCAAAGGGGAGGTGAGATCCCAGAAGGATCAAGAATCTCTTTCCGTAAAAATGTTGATATTCCAAGATATTTCCATGACCACGCCTTTGATATCGTGGAAACACTATTAAAGTTGGGTGAAGTAACTGGGAAGCCTCCAAGCCAGCTTTCTACAGCTTGGCTCCTTGGAGATCATAGAGTTACATCTGTCATCTCAGGTCCTAAAACGGTCTCCCAGATTGAAGATGTTTTAGCAGTCGCAGATTGGGATCTCGAACTGGATCACTGGAATCAATTGGAGGAAGTTTCCAACTTCAAGCATGGATATCCGTTGGAGTGGATTGACCAAAACTATGGAAATATTGGTGGATTGGAAGAATTTCCCCCTGCCCACCATCGCCTAGTCCAAGATCGTAACTAATCTTATCTCAGCAGCCTAATGTTTTGTTACAGAAAGATTTTTTAATCTACTGGATGGACATGATGAATTCTTCTTGGCCACTTTTCAAACTGGGACTCAATCCTTACGGGATGACTTATTACCTTGGGTTACAAGGCCGTGGTACTACAAGGCAAAATCCCAATGGGACAGGTTTGGAAGGGTTTTTAAAAATTGCCGAAGAACTGGGTGCCAAGTCTTTGGAAATCTTTGATCCCTGGTTGTATGAATTTTCTGGTGATGATTTCCAAAGTTTGAAGGCTCGCTTAGATCGGCAGGGAATAATTCCAGTCATTTCAGGGGGCTTTATTCTTGAGGAAACAGGACATGTTTTTAAGTCTGCGCGACTTCTAAAAGCAAAAACGATCCGCTTTGCGCTGACTGACGTTCTATGTGGTGGAAGAGCCTTTCGAACTGAATGGAATGAGCTTCGCCAAGCCGTTCGGAAAAAAATCCTTGAATTTGGCAAAACCGCTGATGATGCAGGTCTGATTATTGCCATCGAGAATCATCAGGATTTTACTTCAGCAGAATTAGTAGAATTCTGCAATATGACACAAGGGGTTGGAATTACTTACGACACAGGGAACTCCTTTCCAGTAGCTGAATCACCAAATCAGTTTACTAAGACTGTTGCGCCTTACGTTAGACATCTTCAGCTCAAGGACTATCGGGTGCAGTTCACCAATGAAGGCTTTCGACTGGTTCGCTGTACGATTGGAGAGGGATCTGTACCATTTGATGAACTTTTCGAAGAAATTGGTAAACACCAAAATCAACTAACTGCTGTGTTGGAACCAGGAGCCCTTGAGGCTCGACACGTTAAGCTCTTTAGAGAGGATTGGTGGCAGGGCTATCCAGCAAAATCTGCAGCTGAGCTTGCAGCATGTCTGTTAGCAGCTCAGAAAAACCAACTAGCCAAGATAGAAGACTACCGTACGCCGTGGGAAAAAAATGAGGACAGTAAGCTTGTGGATTATGAACTCCGAATGTACCGAAAAAGTTTTGCAAATATGAAAAAACTAGGAATTTAATTGACTGAATTAAGTAGTTTAAAAGGAAAAACTGCCCTCGTTACAGGCTCAGGTCGAGGACTCGGCAAGGTGATGGCTGAAAGACTAGCTGATCTAGGAGCAAACATTGTTTTGCATGACATCAGCTGGAAAGCCCCTGAAAAATATAAGGAGGCTAAAAACCTTGGAGAGGTTGCCAAAGAATTTGAAAAAAAAGGTATCAAAGTACTAACAGTGACTGGCAATATCGGAGATGTTCAAGCAGTGGCTGAAATGTGTACCAAGATTGAAGAAAAATTCTCAAAGGTAGACATATTAATAAATTGTGCCGGTGGTGACATCGGGGCATGTGGTGGCAAACCATCACCCAACAATGCACTTGATATCTCTATCGAGGATGTACAGGCGCTTATTAACAGCAACTTGGTTGGAACCATAAACGTTTGCAAAGCGTTCATCCCAGCAATGCGGGATCAGAAATACGGAGTTGTCGTTAATATTGGATCTGTAGCAGGACAACTCGGTGTGTCTGAAGGAGCAATTTACGGAATTCTAAAAGCTTCTGTTACACACTATACTCGTTGCTTGGCCACTGAGCTGAAGCAACATGGAGTTCGTGTAAATTGTGTTGCTCCCGGACCTACGAAGACTGCACGCTTTGAGGCTACAAGGGTAGTTGATCCAGAGATGATGGATTCCCAAAAAGCTTCCCTTGACCGCTACGGAGAACCCGGCGAGATTGCAAACGCAGTCGCGTTTCTGGTGTCTGACCAGGCAAAATTCATTAATGGACAGGTCCTCTGTGTGGATGGAGGGTTGGTTAACTTTCCTAGTTAGAAATATTTGTTTTTTCGAACCTATCTACGATTCTTCAAGCAATTCTGTGACTACAAAACTGGACCGTCAGCGACTTAATCAACTTTGTAATTTCTTTGATGGAACCGTCCAAAGAGGAGACATCTCTGGTGCAGCATTCCAACTTTCGGTAGGAGATCACCATAAAGTCACAAAGGCTTTTGGTAGATTTGACCCGAATCTTGCCGCTCCAATGCAACAAGATTCAATCTTTCTGGTAGCTTCAATTACTAAACCATTTACCGTAGCTGCAGCAGTATTGCTAGCTGAACGTGGTCAAATTTTACTGGATGATCCAGCTTTTATTTACCTTCCTGAGTTCGGCAATTCTGGGAAAGAAGCAATCACTCTTCGACATTTGATGACTCATAGCTCTGGGCTACCAGACATGCTTCCAGAAAATCAAAGCTTGCGAGCGCGACATGCTCCGATGTCTGAGTTCATAGAGCAGATCAACCAACTGAAGTTAGACTTTCCTGCAGGGACAGGGCTTCAATATCAAAGTACAGGCCTAGCGATTCTCGGAGAGATTGTTCGGAGAGTGAGCAGAATTCCCCTCAAAGAATTTCTCAGGAAAGAGTTTTTCAAACCATTGGGAATGAAGGATACGGCTTTAGGCATTGACGGGTTGCCAGAAGAACGAGTTCCCAACTTGAAACTTCCTCCAGAACAAGAAGGCGTTGATTGGAGTTGGAATAGCCCCTACTGGCGAAATCTAGGTGCCGCTTGGGGTGGTATGTTCTCAACTGTCGAAGACCTGACTCATTTTCTAAAAATGCTACTGAATGGGGGAGAATTCCAGGGTAAGCGAATTTTTAGCAAAAGCACCGTTGAAACGATGATTCGAGATCAGACTAGGCTCATGCCTTTAGTCCCAAATGAGCAAAAGGTAATGATGCGTGGAGGACTAGGCTGGAAGCTTGCGCCCTCGTCTTGTTGGGGATTCTTCGGGGATTTTCTTTCACCGGGAAGTTTCGGACATGGTGGAGCAACAGGCACTGTTTTCTGGGCTGATCCCAAGCGGGATACGACCTTTGCTTTGCTCACGACCCAACCATCTATTTGGAGTAAATCACTACTGGATAAAGCTTCTAACCTCGCCATAGCTTGTGTTGACTGACTACCAAGACTAGATCTCAATCAATCTTTTTTTCCTCAACTCAATTAGGGTAAAAATGACAGCCAAAATGGATGCTTTACAGGTAGTCGCACGTGGAAAAGCAGAGTTTATAAGAACAACTTTACCTAAACTCACGGAAGGTCATGCGATCGTTCAGCCACGTCATGTAACCCTTTGTGGAAGTGATGTCTGGATGCTGAGTCATGCTCCAGATGAAGCGTATCCCTTTCCAACCGGGACAACGGGGCACGAAGTTATTGCTGAAATTTTGGAGCTTAGCCCTGAAGTAGAGGGTCATGAAGTCGGGGACTTTATTCTTGCTATTGCCCCAGACCATCGGGCAATGGCTGAACGCTACTTAACTCCACAAAAAAACTTGTTGAATCTTCCTAGTGGAAAAACTAGAGAAGAATTGTTGATGGCTCAGCAACTAGGAACAGTTCTATATGCCTGTAAGCAGCTTCCGAGTGTGATCGGAAAGACAGTGGCAGTTGTTGGACAGGGAACCGCTGGACTATGGTTTAATTTCGTTTTGCAGCGACTTGGGGCTGCCAAAGTCATAGTTTTTGATCCAAAATCAAACCGACTTCAGCTTGCGCGCCAATTCGGTGCCACTGATACCATTAACATTCGAGAAGAAGATCCTCTCGAGCAAGTTCTTGCTATAAACGATGGGAAATTAGTAGACATTGTTGTCGAAGCTGCTGGGAGGGAGGCCTCCATCAATCTTTCAATTGAGTTAGCTAGAGCGGATACAGGATTTTTTTTACAGTTTGGAGTTCCTTATGAACCAACTTCAGTAAATTATGGAAAAATTTTTACAAAGTGTTTGAAGCATAAATCTATTGTACACGCAGGCCGTGAACCAGGGCATACTTCGACCTTACAGGCTTTGGATTTAATTGCTGGTAATTATGTGGATGTATCTCCATTGCTTACACACCGATTCCCATTTGAAAGGGCATTAGAGGCCTACGAGGTTCATCAAAATGCCACCGACAACGCTGTCAAGATTGTCATTGATATGCCCCATTAGCCCTTTACAGCACTTGCAGTCAGTCCGGATACGTAATACTTGACAAAAAATGAGTAGATGAAAGCCACAGGGACAGATCCAAGAAGGGCAGAAGCCATAAGTGACCCCCAAAATAGAGTATCAGCTTTTATCAAGTCACTGACTGTTCCCACAGGAATGGTTTTCATGTCTCCAGAGGACATGAAAATCAATGCGTACAGAAATTCATTCCAGCAGAGTGTGAAGCAGAAAATTGTTGCGGAAAGAATTCCTGGGACAGAAAGCGGGAGAACGATACGGATCAGGATCTGAATTCTTGAACAACCATCCATCAAAGCACTCTCTTCAACTTCCTTTGGAATAGTCAGAAAATATCCCATTAAGAGCCAGGAGGCGAACGGAATCAATTGTGTTGGATAAGTCAGGATAAGGGACCAATGAGTATTGAATAAATTCAGGGTCCCAATGACTTGAGCCATTGGAATGAACAGTAGGGTAGGTGGTACTAGATAAACCAAAAAGATACCGATTCCCATAAAATTGCTCCCCGGGAACCTCAACCTCGCCAAAGCATAGCCAATACAAATACTGCAAAAAATGGATAGAGCTGTGGAAACGATCGCAATGACCATCGTATTCCACATCCAACTCCAAAATTCTGTGTTTTCGAAAAGATAAGTATAGTTTTCGAAGGTAAACCGCTGGACCCAGAATGGATTGAAATTTAGATCAAAAAGGTCAGAAGATGGCTTCAAAGATACGATTGTCATCCAATAGAATGGGAAGAGCAATAGCAGCCCATAAATGACTAGGGGTATGTAAATCTGTAGGGTCCTATGACTTTCGCTACCAACCATCATGCGGTTTTTCTCATGTATCGGAGTAAAATTATACTGAAGAATGCTAGAATCGGGAACATGTATAATGTGATGGCAGCACCCATTCCAATTTCAGTACCAGACAAACCCACTTGATAGGCGTAAGTTCCAAAAATATGAGTTTGATTAGCTGGGCCGCCTTTGGTCAAAACATATATCAATTGAAAATCAGCAAAGGTCCAGATCACTGAAAGCAAACTTGTTATCATTAAAATGCCTTTGATGTGCGGAAGAGTGACATGATTAAATCTATTAAACTTGTTTGCACCATCAATTGCAGCTTGCTCATGTAGTTCTGGTGGAACAGCTTGCAATCCTGCCAAAATACTTATCCCAAAAAATGGGATACCTCGCCAAATATTTACCCAACAAATTGCTGTCACAGCTATTAGTTGATCACCCAGGAAATTTATATTCGAATCAATAAAACCCATTTCAATCATTAGCCAGGAAATAGGACTAAAAACTGGATCAAAAATCATAAACCATCCCAAAGAACTTAATGCAGTTGGGACAATCCAAGGTAACATTATAAAGGCTCTAATTGGATTACTAAAACGAATTTGATTATTTAATATCAGTGCTAATCCCAGTCCCATTACAGCTTTAAAAGGTACGGTCACTAGAGCATAGATCATCGTATTCCAAGCAGTTTGATGAAATATTTCATCTTCAAGCAAATCAACATAATTCCACAGTCCAATAAATTCCCCTGGCATACCAATTCTAGTATCTGTTAATGATAGCCAAATACCTAAAAAGAATGGGTAAGCTAGAAATACTGCGAGTAAAATTAAGCCTGGCAGCATTAGCAAAACACCAAGTGAACTTTCTCGGTCTAAAAAATTTTCTGATTGAATTGATCCTGAGTTCATGATTGGTATTATTGGTTCCTTTTTTTTGTGTTTTCTGTAACAAATTCTTCAAATAAAAAAACCCCCTGAATATTTCTACTCAGAGGGTTTAAAAAATGAGAATATTTTTCAGATTAACGATAAATACGTTTCAGTTGTCGCTCACCCCATTCTAGAGCATCTTTGGCATCTCCTGATTGCACAGCTTTTGCGAATGTGTCTACAACAATATACTTTGAAGCAGCTAAGCTTGCTTTTTCGTTAGGATTCCCTGCAAAGCCTCTTAGCCTCCCATATTTGGGAATTTCCTTAAAGATACCCATTTTTGGGTCGTCTTGCCACATAGGATCGTTGGCAAGATTTTTAACGTGATGTAGTTGGTATCCCTCCTGGACACGCCACCATTTATCGAAGTTTTCTGGCTGGAACCACCACTTCAGGTATTCCTTAGCAACATCAATATTTTCAGAATTGTTCAAAATACCCATTGTTTGAGTACCGAACTCATGGTACCGGCCAGCTGTACCTTTTGGCAATAGCATATGATGGGTGTCATTCATCAACTTTCCTCCATCATCACGTCTTTTGGATGCGTAATAAATACTTGCTCCGTTAAAGGTTGAAGCTATCTTTCCACTCAAATAAGCGCGATTATTACTGCTGTCATCCCAAGATGTTCCTGTTTCATCATAGCCATCCTTCCAAGCTTGGACAAATTTGTTCAATGCATACTCAAAGGTAGGTGTATTGAAGAGTATTGTCTTTCCATCATCACCTACTTCAAGTGCACCAGAAGCCCACATGTATGGGTAACAGAATCCAATCGGATCGCCCAAACTATGTCCAAGACTCTGGCCAAAGGGCATTCCCATCTTTTTACACTCCTTAGCCACAGCAAAATATTCATCCCAGGTCATATCCATGCCACCCTTATCAGCATGCTTGACACCTGCTTTTTCAAAGGCACTTATTCTGTAAGCAATTGTGCCCGCATTGTTTCCGTGAGGAATGCCAAGATATCTTCCATTGACGTGCCCTGAATTGAGTACATATTCCTCAAATCCTCCTCCACGCGATGCAACCTCTTCTGCTTCATCTGTCATGTCAACAAGATTATTGGCATACAGATGATTTTGGACAGGCCAGAGCTCAATTACATCCACTCCCCCAGCTTGAAGCCCAGCGCCAATTTTTGTCTGCAGATCAGGCCAGTTGAGAAAATCTGCATTCACTTTTACACCAGCTTGTTTTCCAAACTCTTCAGCTTGTTGTTTAGCAATCTCTTGTGCTGCAGGAATAAAGTAAGTACCTCTTACTATGTTGAGAGTCTTGTTTTGCGCACTACTAATGTTTGGGAAACCTCCCATCAAGGCAACCGCTCCGGCGGCTGCGCCAGTTTTGATGATCTGGCGCCGGGTCACACCATTTTCGGTCATCTCTTCAGGAATGCTTTTCAATTGATTGTCATTCACCTTCTCCATGTAAATCTCCTCTTCTAAATCAGCCTATGGCAAATTAAGTTTCTTGAGCCACAGTGACCCAAGCACACGCGGGAAGCTAGGCTAGGCTACCCCAAAAAGCAAGAACAAATGTTGAAAATGCTGTGTTTGTCTTTCTTGAATAATTAGAAGCTATGGTTTATACTTACTTCAATTTAAAAGCCTGCTGATCTTTCAATAATTAGGTTAATTTAGTAATTTACTTATAGCACAAGTAACTTTTCTGCGTACCCTCTCTTCACTTTCTGGGGCAAACAGTGATATTTTAATTTGGTATGTGTCTCTAGCAAACTCTTCCTTGCTTGGCAAATAATTTAAAAATCCATTACAAATATCTAGCACAAGAATCAGATTTTTAGGAAATCGTTTTCTCAAAAAAACTTGAAATTCATTGTAAAATTCTACAGGTGCACCAACCATAACAGTTTTTCCTAATTTCCAAACATAAATCGGGAAATTGTAGGTTGATGACTCTCCAATTTTTTCCCGCAAAGCTAAGCCTCTTTGCGCACGCTCTTTCTCATAGCCTCTTGTTGATTCCACCAACTTTTTATAATCATTAATGGAAGGCAGACCCCCAAGTACCAATTCGACATTCTCTGTTATCATGCCAATTTCAGAGTCTGGCAAATTGTCCGTATATTTCCAAAGCCCTAGTGTTGCTCCAGATTCCACCTTTTTGTCAAAAACCATCTTTTTTCCGGATGGCATCAAGCTAGCCATCGTAGAAAGTGCAGCGTAGCCCAATTCCCTACCATTTTGGTCTGCTGCATCTATTGAGGCCTCATAGCATCTACGAGGAGCTAATTCCCCGTCTGCACCATGAAGAAAGATACAAGGTGCCCCATTGGTATCTCTCTCTACCAATTCTCTCATAGCTCCAACATAATCAGGAGAGATCAAACGATTCAATCCTCCCAAGGAAGTTGGGTGCGCAGCATAATGGACTAAACTAGCGAAATGAATACCAGACTGCTCCACTATCCTGCCAACAAGTAGTGTATCATCTGCAGGAATAAACGGATTAATTCCTACAACGGCTTCACCAGTCTCTGGGAGGATCAAATCCCGATTGAAAGCTAAGCTACAACGACCAATTCCCCAACTCAGCACACACATTTTTCTGTTTTCAAAAGCTTCTGAAAGTAGCTGCCGACATGTCTTCAGAATTTGCTTTCTGTATCCCTGAATCAAATGGCCTCCAGGTGCATCTGCTAATAGAGGATCAGTGAAAGGTGCACCATGGCTGTGTGAAAGGTGTGTGATGAGAGTGCCAGGGATCAAATTGAATTCTTTTTCCAGGGGGATTCTGATTCCTTCTTCATCCTCACGAGAAAGCCACACCATAAGATCTAAACCTAGCAAGGTCAGATTAATTTTTTCTGATAGATCTGAAACTGTGAGGCAGGAAGCTCTTAAAGGCCGATGAATTCCATCAGCTACATCATGATTGGAATATCCCCATGTTCGTGAGTACATTCCTGCAGGTGGGTTGATTTCAGCGACAGCCACCCCAAATAAACCCTTAAATTCTTGTTGGTGAATTTCTGGAATCAAATTCTCTCCGGTCGTTTTATATGTAAAAAGTACTGACTTAGTTTTAAATGCACCAGAAGTTCTTATTGGTCTTCTTTTTGGAGATGAAGTTCTTTAAGAAATTGAATTAAATCACCAATCTCTATTGATTTTTTCTCACAATTCAAAACTATTTTTCCTCTATCCGGATCAATGATTCTATCTGAAAATTCATGAACATGATATATATTGTGTTTAATGAATATACATGATTTTCCTTTCGTTTTTAAATTATCGACAAATTTCAAAACTTTCTCAACTTCAGATATAGCCAATGCTACTGTTGGCTCATCAAGAATGATCAGGTCGCTTTCTAAGTACATTGCTCTTCCGATAGCGACACCCTGCCTTTGTCCTCCAGAAAGGAAACTGACTGGAGTATCTACACTAATGCCCTCACTACGAAAACCAATTGTACTTTTCATAATCTCTGCAGTGATCTTGCGCTGCTTTTTTACGTTTATTAGTCCAAAAGTACTTGTAATTGGTCTCTCAGCAAAAAAATTTCTCCACAAAGGTTGTTTTTCACACAATGATAATTTTTGATAAACAGTCTCAATACCAAGCTGTTGTGAAATTTTTACTGAGTATTTGTTAAGATCAATTCTGTTTCCCTTAATGAAAGTTTCTCCTGAGGTTGGTGGCATCAAGCCAGTAATCAATTTGATTAAAGTAGACTTACCTGCCCCATTTTCACCAATCAGACCAACAATTTCATTATTACTAATTTTGAGATGTATTGGCTTTAAACTTAGAACAGGCCCATAAGATTTAGAAACATTATTAAGTTCAACAATTAAATTCAATTTTTTCTAGATTTCAAATTTAGAATTTAATCTGTCAGCTGGTTTAAAAATTAATTAAATCAGCCGGCAACAAAAATTATCTGACACCTTTTAAGACAAGTTTTTCAATCGTGGCCACATTATCTTTTGTAACGGTACCACCACCTGTGTTTAGAAAAAGATTCACCAAACCGTATTTCACTTCAAGTACTGCTGCAACAACCAGCATAAATCCTTGCAAATATGGTTGCTGATCCAAAACCAGCGACAAATAACCGCGTTTTACCTCGTCAATAGCGGCAGGAGAAATATCAAATCCTGAGGTGATGATCTCACCTGCATTTTTTCAGACATTCCTTAGAATTTTTCCAAGAAATGCTGTTATTCCCCCGTGGCCTGGAACAATAAAGGCTCGAGTTTTAGGGTTAGCTTCAAGGTAACTAACCAAAACCAGCACTGCTAATGATGGATCTTGTACAGCCTCATTTTGAACATTTAAGCTTGTCGTAACTGACTCCAGCCTCATCGAGAGCTTTTAGGGATCCTCTTGCTACTAATCCCCCTGGTGCTCCCTCGATGAAGGCTCGGTAGACAACAATGTGGTCTACTTCACCTAAGTTACCCTCTTGGAGCGTTAACTTGGCGAGGTTGACACCTGCTTCGTAGTTGTCCAAACCAAAATAACATTCTCCCGAGCCAGGTAAGTTATTGTTACCAACAATGACTTTCACTCCATCTCTGGTGGCTTTTTGGAGGAAAGTCGTCATTGATTTTGTACCTGGATGCTTCAGACAATTATAGCATTAGGAACTGCTGCAAGGGCTTCATTAGCTTGTTGCAACATTCTTTGAGGATTCCACTCTATATGCTGCTCAATCAAATTCACGTCTTGAATTCTGGCCGCATCTCTAGCCCCAAGTTCTCTATCTAATGTAGCTGGGCCTGCAGAATTTTCACTTATTTGCATGTAAATTTTCAGGTCTCCTTCGATGGCTAAACGGTCGTCACTCCATGCATGGAAAGGAAGGTGAAAAAAAGCAGAACAGAAAAATGCTTTTGCGAAATAACTTTTTCATGACCAGTCTCCTTCGTAGTATTTGAAAAAATTTCTTTGCCCTTAAAAATCGAACAAGGGGAACTTTGCCAGGATTTTCAAGCAAGGTGTTAATCGAGACTGCTAAAATAAACACTAGTCCTGTAAAGAACCGGGTCCAGAAACCCTTAATTCCGCTAGCAACTAGACCAGCCTCAATAACTGTAACAATAAAGACCCCGAACACTGTTCCAATTACCCGACCAGATCCTCCGTAAATTGATGTGCCACCAATAAATACGGCAGCAATTACTGTTGAAAGATAACCCATCCCTTGACTAGAAAAATAAGAAGTGGTTTCTAAAATCAAAAACACTCCTCTGACGCCAGATAATGCTCCGGAAAGAGTAAATAATTTAATCTTCTCAAAATAACGTTGATTCCCATCATTTTAGCAACTTCAGAATTATCTCTAATGAATAATAAATCTCTTCAAATTTATGTCGATTTAATAATAACCAAATAATTATTGAAATTAAAATTGCCCACAAAATTTGTACAGGAAAAACTGCTCAAATTTACTAACAAGAAAATTATGAATTGGAGTCTCATATATTGTTGGAATTTCCAACTGTATCCCTCCAGAAACGATGGTTACAAATCCACCTCATAGAAATAACAGTGCAAGTGTTGCAATAAGTGACAGTATTCCAAGCATTGTAATAACTATTCCGTTAACAAAGCCAACAGTTGCACCAGCTAATATAGCAATCAAAAATGTCAACCAAGATAATTGAAAATCATCAAACAAATGAGCAAATATACAACTTGACAAGGCAACAGGTGAAAGAAATGAAAGGTCCATTTCACATGCAACTGCAACTAATGTGATCCCAAGAGCAATAATCAGTGGTGGTGGAACAGTTGCAAAAAACTCATATAAACACGGAAATTTAAAATTGCCCTAGGTGCTGTAAGCATAAAGACCAGAATCAAAGCTAAGAGCACAATCCCATCTGTTACACCACCAATATTCAAAATTTTCTTCATTGACCTGTACAATACTTTATTGAATGAAGCTTACTACAACACACCAAATTCTTGAAAAACATCTTTTAAACTTCTGCCTGACTCATAAGCCTTGAACGTCCCGTTTTCAGACTCTAATTTTTTAGTACTATGTGAAAGGACTTCTGAAAAGATTTGCTGAGGAATAGCAACACACCCATCAGCATCACCAGAAATAACATCACCTGGAAAATACTCTTACACCTGCACACTCTAAAGGCACATCGATTTCAATTACCTTTCCCCTCCCTCTACTATCTAAGGGAGCAATGCCAGCTGCATATACTGGAAAACTCATCTTCCTTATGGGGCGATACAATTTGAACTACAAGAAGCTGCGACTGCGACTTCTCCTTGTTGGAGGCTATCCACAAATTGAATTTCTAATTCGTATTGGTTTTCATTTTTTCTGGGTCTCTCATAAATATCTGTGTAAAGCATCGTCCTAGCTCGACCAATTAGGCGTAAGTTCTCATCTAGTGACCGAACAAAGTCTGGAAAAACTTGGTTTTCATAGCCTAATTCATCCAAAATATTAGAAGCTAAAGAGCAGAATAGTTCTTTAAATTTGTTTTTGATCGTGTAATCCATTTTTTACCTTTTAATATTTTTTCATTTTAATTATTTAACTAAGCTGATTCACCAAAAACTAAACTTACAGGAAATGTAATCTCTTTAACATGAATTACTTTATTCTTAATTGTATCTATCAAAATTTTTCCTGCCTCCATCCCAATTTCATAAGCTTTTGATTGAACAGACACTAAATTTGGTGTTATATATGCCGTATTTTCAAATGCGTCAAATCCGGTAATCTTTACATCGATTGGAACACCAATTCCCTTTTCACTTAAGATTCTTATAGCTGCCAACGCCATCATATCATTTCCACCTATAATCGCTTCTGGAAGTCCCCGCTCATGAATATAATTGAGCAGTGCTGATTTAGTATCTATTAATCCTTCATTACCACATTCCACAATTTCAATATTTAAATTTTTCTCTGACAATATTTTTTCTACACCAATGATTCTCTGTTCAATAGCTGGCCAATTTTGGCTCGGTGATAGAAATATGAACTTTTTACAATCTTTTTTAACCAGATATTTTGCAATTAATTGTCCTGCTTTAAAGTCATCTTGAATGATACTATTAATTCTGTGATCAGGATATCTATCCTGAATAAGAACAAATGGGAGATTTAGATTTAAGATTTTTTTAATTATCTTTTCTCTTGTTTTTTTATTTCCAGATAAAATTGCGCAGATTCCATCTGAATGAATTTCTTCCAAAATGCTTTGTTTCTGGATGCTTTGTGATCTAATTACTTGTAATATGAGGCTATAATTTCGATCTGCTAAATAATTTGATAATCCAGAGACAACTTGTGAGGTATATGTGGCAGCCAAAAATTTTGGTACATCATCTAATATCACCATTCCAATTGACAAACTACTTTTCGTTCTCAATGTCTTTGCTGCATGATTAGGCTTATAATCAAGCTGTTCAATTAATGCCTGAACTTTTTCTCTCGTCTCTTTGCTCATTTGATTTGTTCTACCGTTAACAACGTTAGAGACGGTCATCACCGTAACTTTTGCAGCTTCAGCTACTTCTCTGATTGTTATTTTTTTAGTCATGTTTTTTTGTAATCAATTTACTTTAACGTTAAAGT